>OKEM01000043.1_pt1 | contig 85263 bp, 69 predicted proteins | sample 1610791 | NCBI WGS metagenome assembly OKEM01 (sample SAMN04436686, study PRJEB24849) | human gut metagenome | biome: human gut; feature: NICU; material: stool | host: Homo sapiens | place: USA: Saint Louis, MO | collected 2010-07-27
CCCTATCCGGGTTCGTGTATACAGCGTTCGTAACCGATGTTTATAGCCGAAAGATTGTAGGCTGGGCGACGCGATCCTCAATGAAAACCGAGGCTCTACCGCTGGAGGCGTTAGAGCAGGCAATCATGAACGCTAAAGAGCACCTGTCTGGCTTGGTCCACCACTCAGATCACGGATCTCAGTACACGAGTATTGCCTATAACGAGAAACTGGCTGATTACGGGATCAAGCCCTCCACGGGGACCGTGGGTGATTCCTACGATAACGCGCTAGCCGAAGCGGTCAACGGCCTATACAAGGCTGAGCTGATCTACTCCCACCCCTGGGCATCACTGACAGAGGTTGAGTTCGCCACCATGAACTGGGTGCACTGGTGGAACAATGAGCGCCTACACGAAGCGCTCGGATACCACACTCCAGCCGACATCATCGATATGTATAATCAAACACGGGTCAGCAAGCTGACCCCAGTATAAGAAGCGGAACAAAACCCAGCACGCTTCACCTGCCGACGCTGCTCCAAAGAATACGAAACATTCATAAAACACTCTCCAACAATCCGTCCGCACCCCCAAGTAGTTGTCGACCTCGAGACAGAAGCCGACAAAATAGCGCGCGAATGGCTCACGAAAACACGTGTGGCAAGAACCAGTCTGAGCGATGAAGAAAAGACTGAATACGAACGCCTGGAAGGAATGGCACAACAACCAGAAACAACAGCTCTGGAAAGACCGCATGCGGCTCAAGCCGACACCAAAGTACGTGAAGCAGACGGCAGTGAGAACGAACTACCGACCGACACGAAACATCTACTCGTTGCGAAAAATGGTAGCTATCCGCTCGACCTAAACGATTGGGAGACAAAAGTACTTCGCACCGAAGAAAAGCGTGAAACTTTCCTTGGCTGGTATCGCAACCCAGACCGAGGCGTACATGAATCACTCGCAATCGCCTACCAAGAAAATGGTGCGTGGAAAGCCCTACGTCCAGACTTCCTTTTCTTCCATGAGATAAACGGTGAAATCGTCTGCGACATCGTTGACCCACACGGCTACCACCTTGCTGACGCGTTACCAAAACTACGCGGCCTAGCAGATTACGCTGAAAGACACGGTTCCCAATACCGCCGTATCGAAGCCATCGCAGAAGTAGACGGCCAGCTGCGCGTACTGGACCTCAAACGCAAACACGTACGCCAAGCCATCCGCCAAACTGGGGAAGCTAAAATGCTCTACGCCTCGGATCTCGCACATGACTACCAGTAGAAAATAGAAAAAGGAGCTAGAAGTCTGTTCACTATACAAATCTTTTAGCGCCAGTAAGACTTTTTAGCGCCTCAGACCAAGCGTGCGCCCGACCGCTAGGAATAGCGTTAAGCGCGCCACTTTAGCGGTTCCTGTATAGGCAAGCGAGCGAGTGAGCGAAAGCTAGAAACTTGCGCTGGCAAGCCACAATCCTGTGCCCAGCAACATAAAAAAAGGACGCTCACTTTGTATCAAAATGAGCGTCCTAGTGGTGGAGCCGCGGGGAATCGAACCCCGGTCCAACTGGTACTCCTGCATTCTTCTCCGTGCGCAGTTTGCCTGAGCTTTTTCTCAGCCTGAATCTACTTGGCAAACTAGAGATTCTATAGGCTCAGTCACTGTAAAGTGTCGCTGCAATCCCATTGACGAAAACTGCAGCCAGTGGCTCCTGAAAAACGACGCCAGGAACCGAGGTAGAAGCACCCCCGGAGCTGACGGACTTTTAAAGGCTCTGCTTAAGCAGCTAGAGCGAAGTCAGTGCGGTTATGTTTAGCACTTATTGTTTTGTGAAGGACGTTAGCGAGATGACTTCACATTCTCGGCACGCTTCTCTGCAACCAATACCAGCTGTCGAAACCGATCGACCCCTATGAAGTTAAAAAACAACTGGCGCGAACGCCGCCTTTCATTCTCAAAGATTTTTCCCCGCTAGTCAATAGCTACCGCAGTACTTCACATTTTTGAGGGCGCTTGCCGGCTCCTCGTGCGATATCTGCAATAAATCAGAGAAACTCTCCGCAGCAGTTAATCACTGCTTTTATCCCTCTATGCTTTCGCGGTCAGCAAATATTGCCTCGGCTGTCCCCCTTAAATCTAAAGCTACCGACAAAAATATGTCTCGAGTAGTTAAGATTGAGGGTATGGAAATGCGCAACGGCTTATCGGATCCAGATAGGGGACAGACCGAGGGTGGGGTAGGAGTACTTGAACGCCCCGAAACTCGTAGGCAAGAGCCCGGGGATAAAGACCGTTACGCACATTATGTGTCTGCTCATCGTCTGGCTACCTCCCGACTTACCGGGCAGCCGGTGGTTGCCCTTTGTGGCAAGGTCTGGGTGCCTACCCGAGAGGTGCGAAACCACCCGATCTGTCCGCGCTGCGTAGAGATCAAGAAAGAGATGGATGCCTCCGGCGGCCCCGACTGGCCGTTTCGCGGTCCCGGCTCCCGCTAGCCGCGCGGATCTACACTGGTGGGTGCCTCTACCTCGTCCTCACGCTCGGTTAAATCAATAATCTCAGTGGGAATAGCTGCTTCTCCGGCAGAAAGTCTCCAGCCCTGATAAGGGAGCTCGTTACGTACCTTTATATGGTGATCTTGAGCATCCTGTAGCGCCTGTTTGCCCACATAGGTTCGGTTGGGCTCCCCGGCAGTAACCAGATCTACTAGTAACGGGCGGGCGTTGCGGCGCGCGAACTCGGCCTCAGCCTGCTCGGCGTTATCGGCGACTACCACCAATTCGGCGCTGGCGTATCCGTCCTCGCCGCGGGCACGTCCCGCAAATTTGCGTCCTCCCAAAGTGGATTTAGAGGTCGAACGCTTGGCAACATCGTGAATGGAGCCGTCTTCATTGACCCGCTGCACCAGTTTGTAAACCAAAGCCGCAGTGGGAATACCCGAACCGGTCACCATTTTGGTGCCCACCCCATAAGAATCCACCGGCGCCGCCCCAAGAGCGGCAATCGCATATTCATCCAGATCATTGGTGACCGTAATCTGGGTGCTTTGCGCATCCAAAGAATCCAGTAGCGCCCTCACCTTGAAAGCCTCCGCCACCAGGTCACCAGAGTCCAAACGGACACATCCCAGTTCTCCGCCAGCTTCCCGCGCCAGTTTTACCCCGCGCTCGACTGCGCGCGGAACATCGTAAGTATCTACCAATAAGGTAGTACCCGGTCCCAAGTTGGCTAGCTGGGCGCGGAAGGCGTCCTCTTCAGAGTCGTGAATCAAAGTAAAAGAGTGTGCCGCGGTTCCGATAGTAGGAATCCCATAACGTTTGCCGGCTTCTAGACAGGAAGTTCCTCTGAATCCAGCAATATAGGAAGCCCGGGCGGCTGACACTGCACTGCGCTCATGGGTGCGTCGCGCTCCCATATCTACACACGGCCTCCCGTGAGCGGCGATAGTCATCCGCGAGGCCGCGCTGGCCACCGCGCAATCATGATTTAGAATCGACAGCAGCAAGGTTTCTAATAAAACACACTCCGCGAAAGTGCCTTCCACCTGCATTAGGGGAGAGGATTCAAAATAGCATTCCCCTTCGGTGTAGCCACGAATATTTCCCTGGAACCGGTAGGATTTCAAGTAATCCAGGCAGTCATCGGAAACTATTTTTTCCCGCGACAAATAGTCAATCTCTTCACTTGAAAACTCAAAACGTTCCAGCGCTTCAATAATGCGAGCATTGCCCGCCATCACTCCAAAGCGACGCGCCGCTGGAAGGCGCCGGCCAAATAGCTCGAAGATAGCTCCCCGATTCCAGGTTCCTGACTGCAAGGCGGCGTCCACCATGGTCAGTTCGTACATATCGGTTAACAAAGAGGTATTCACTGAAGAACTCATGGTTTCAGCATACTCATAAATGGCTGATAATCCAGTTTTCGCCTCGCGGGCGAAAACAAGGTTTTCGTTAGCTTGTAGAATCACAAATAAAATTATTTTTCAAAACCCTCCATTCCCTGCGCCTTCCTAATAGTCTGGACGTATGGTTAATGATCTGGTATCTGACCCGGGTACCCCGGAGCGCACGGGCGGTACCCGCCTGCAGCAGTGGCGGGTTACTATCTCGCGGGATCCAGTTAACCAGCCACGATACGTAGAAAGAGTGTTAGCACACCAGTTTTCAATGTCGCGGGAAAAGGCTAAGCGCACCCGGCTAGAGATTTTCAACCAAGGGCAAACGGAAGTGGCCGCCGGCACTCGCGAAAGAATGGAAGCCCTAGTACAGGCGTTACACGGTTATGGTTTGCGCGCCACCCTGGGCGGACCGGATCAACAATGAATGCCTTTCGTCCCGTTCCCGGTGGGTGGGAATGTCAGATGGGGACAGTTGAACGGGATCTGTTCCTGCAAGCCATCTGTGAAGTGCGCACCCTCCTAGATCCGCCGGTATTGCCTTTTGAGATCACCACCATGTTAGGGGAGGGCGAGGAAGAAAGCCCCGGCGGGGATGTGCATCTCCAGAACGCATCATTGGATCGTTTACTCCCGCCGGGAGCTGCAGACCAGGCAACCGCGCAAACTATGCGCGACTTGACCGATTCGCAATTGCGTACCCAGAAAGCTGAACGCCTGGATCGCCTCTACTCTCTGCTTTCTACGCAAAGCGGCCCGGTGATCGTGATTGAAAACGGGCAAGAGTGGGATTGGCTTAGCGGAACAAACGATGTGCGTCTGGCCATATCTGGCAAGCTTAACCTGGGTGATCATGACGAAGCTGAACAAGCAGATTCTTCCGAATACCCGCAGGTAGCATCTAAGTCACGGGATGAAAAATTTGAAGAAGTCCTAGTATCATCCTTTTATGAATGGCTCTCTGGGTGGCAAGATTCACTACTACAGGCGATAGATTGCTGGCCGCGGCCTAGCTAGGCTGTTTTTTGTGACTAATGAAGCCGCTATTGGTATTTTCGACTCCGGAGTTGGGGGACTAACGGTTGCGCGCGCAGTCCTAAATGTGCTGCCGCGGGAAGAAATTCGTTACGTAGGGGATACTGCCCACACCCCTTACGGGGAGAAAGATCTGCAAACCGTGCGAGGCTATTCCCTCTCGATCATGGATTCCCTGGTGGACTCCGGGGTAAAAATGCTGGTTATCGCCTGCAATACTGCCTCATGTGCAGTCTTGGATGAGGCGCGGATTCGTTATCAAGAGCAGCAAGGGATTCCAGTAGTAGAAGTGGTGCAACCGGCAGTTGAACACGCGGTCACTCGTTCACGTAACGGCAAGATTGGGGTAATCGGCACCCGTGCCACCATTGAATCTGGAGTTTATCAGCGTAAACTCTCTGGCATGGGGGCGGAAGTTTTCACCCAAGCCTGCCCGCGTTTCGTAGAATTCGCCGAAGAAGGCATTACTGCCTCCCAGGAACTATTCGATGTCACCGAAGAATATTTAACCCCCCTGAAAGAAGCGGGAATAGATACCTTAGTGCTGGGCTGTACTCACTATCCGCTATTAGAAGGACCAATCTCTTATTTCATGGGAGAAAACGTGTCCCTCATTTCTTCTTCCTCCGCAGTGGCCAGAAAGGTTTATGGCGAATTGGTAGAAGAAAAAATGTTGCGTCCCTTTGGGGCACAAAAAGCCGATCACCAGTTTATCTGCACCGAAACTAAAGAAAGTTTTATCGCCCTGGCCTCTCGAATCATGGGGGCTAACTTTAACGGAATCAAAGAAGAGGAGATCACAAAATGATCCTGACAGTGGTGGGGGTAACCGGTTCCATGTCCGGTCCGGCCTCCCCGGCATCCTGCTATCTCTTACAGGCAGAAGGAACTGACTCGCTGGGTCTTCCCCACACTTATTCCGTAGTTTTTGATCTCGGTCCGGGGTCTTTCGGGCAGCTGTGGAACTATACGGATCCTACGAAATTGGACGCGGTAGTACTTTCGCACCTGCATGCCGACCACTGTTCAGATATTGTGTCTATGCAGGTGCATAGGCGTTGGCATCCCCGGGGAGCGTTAGGTCCGATTCCCGTGTTCGCTCCCAAGGGAATAAAGGATCGGGTGCGCGGCTTAGACGGGTTTAGTCCCCGTGACGATTTCAGCTCGGAGTTCGAATTTCACCATATAAAGCAGGGACGAGAATTTAATGTGGGTCCCTTCCGAATCAAGCCTTTTGCAGCTTGGCACTCGGTTCCGGCTTTTTCTTTCCAAGTGACCGGGCCCGGCAAGCACGGGGAGGCAGTTTTCACTTACTCGGGAGATTCCGATGAGTGTGACACCTTGGTACAAGCTGCCACCAACTCGGATCTATTCCTTTCTGAATGCGGGTTCACCCGGGAGGACGAGGTTCGCGGTATCCATATGTCGGGGGATCGCGCCGGCCGGGTAGCCCAGAACTCAGGAACCAAGAAGTTAGTGCTCACCCATATTCAGCCCTGGACAGATCCCGAGGTTGCGCTACAGGAAGCAAAAACTACCTGGCGTGGAGACCTCGAAATTGCTCGCTCTGGGATGCGTTTCGAACTTTAGCTTTTCCTGGGAGGGCGTCTTTAGGGGCGCGCTTGAGCAGGGGTAATGTTTCCACCTAGTTCGATAGTGGCCGCGATCGCGGGGGCGAGGGCGCGGAAGGCTTTACCGCGATGTGACAGGGCGTTCTTCTCACTGGGACTTAGTTCCGCATTGGAACGCTGCTGCCCTTCGGCGAGAAAAATTGGGTCGTAACCAAATCCGCCTTCGCCGCGAGGAGCGGTAAGCAATTTTCCACTCATTTTCCCGAGGCAGTGTCGCTCTAAACCAGCCGGTGATACCAGCACTGCTGCGCACACGAAACTGGCATCGCGATTTTCGGCGGGTACGTCTGCCAATTGGCTCAGCAGTAGGTCAAGGTTCGCTTGGTCGTCGCCATGATGGCCGCACCAACGGGCTGAAAATATCCCGGGCGCACCTCCCATAACGTCTACGCATAGTCCCGAGTCATCCGCAACCGCCGGCAGGCCGGTTTTTTGCGCCACCAAACGGGCTTTAATCAGTGCGTTTTCAGTGAAACTTACCCCGTCCTCAACCGGTTCTTCGATCCCTAATCCGTCGGCTCCCACTATCATTTCCGGGGAAAAACCCGCAATCAGGGGAGAGAGTATCTCGGCAAGTTCGCGTACCTTATGGGGGTTATGGGTAGCGAGGATTAAACGGGCACCGGCCGGTAGCTTCACGAAAGAGCCTCCGCTTGAATAGCAGAAATATCTTGGATTCCCTTAGCGGCTAAATCTAGCAGCTGACCGAATTGGGAGCGATCAAAAGCTTCCCCCTCGGCGGTTCCTTGAATCTCTACGAACTTTCCCGAGCCGGTCGCCACGATATTCATATCCACATCGGCACGCGAATCCTCTTCATAGGGCAGATCCAGTAGGGCATTTCCATCGATGAAACCAACCGAGACCGCACAAAGGGAATCCGATAAGACTTTACCGGGGCGAATCCATCCTTTTTCTTGTCCTACTTTGATGGCATCTACCAAAGCCACATAGGCGCCGGTAATCGAGGTAGTGCGAGTCCCGCCATCAGCGCTAAGCACATCGCAGTCCAGTACAATCGTGTTTTCCCCCAAAGCGCTCATATCCACGATGGCTCGCAGAGACCGTCCGATTAACCGGGAAATCTCATGGGTGCGGCCTCCAATTTTTCCCCGTACCGATTCGCGTCCTGAACGGGTCGCAGTAGCGCGTGGCAGCATCGCATACTCGGCAGTTACCCATCCTAAGCCGGAATCTTGCCGCCAGCGCGGTACCCCTTGGGTTAGGGAGGCATTGCAGAGGACGCGGGTATTTCCGCAGTCAATCAGGACTGATCCTTCTGCTTGCTGTGCCCAGCCTCGGGTAATCTTTAACGGTCTCATCTGGTCAAAAGCGCGCCCATCAGCGCGTACAAACTTTTCTTCGCTCACGTTACCGATTATAGATGACCGGTATATTCTCCAACATTTGGGGGGCAGGGGGGAGGCTAAATGGCTGCCCTTAAGACCAGAGCGCTTTTTGGTCAGCTCCGGTAAGCCGGTGCGGCCTGGCGCTCGCAAATTTCCGGGCTGTAGAACTGGTTACTGGTCTACAGCGTCCGGATGCCCCCAGCGTCTAAAACGGATAGGTTAGAGGTTATGGATAGTCCTGCTCTTTCGCGTTATCGCATCGATCTGGATACGGGGTGCCGCCAGTTCGTACATGTACCTAGCCTGCTGCGGGAGGCAGCGACAGAAGTTTTTGCGGTCTCCGATCGGCGTCGGGTCCTCTTGCCGCTAACCACCGGAGTCAGTGTGGGGCCGGAAATGGCAGCCTCTCGCTCTCACGTATCGGCTTCTTTCGGAAGCGGAAGCCTTTACCGGATATCTGGCGCCGAGAGACAGCTCTTAGGGCAACTTCAGTCCTGGGAAGAACGCTACCAAGCAGGTAAAGCCTGGTATCTGGGTAGAACCGGTGCCACCAGCCGGGTTGCCCTGTTTATTACCGATGACGAACTGGCGGGGATTGCCGAACACACGGAAACTTCCCTACGCCTTATTCCTCTGCGCCAAGTGGGAGCCTTTTTAAACGGTCAAGATGCCGCGATCGCTACTCACGCGACCTGTTTGGGGCTCTGGCACCTAGATACCAACTATTGTTCGCGTTGCGCCACCCGGCTCGAGATAGCCGCCGCCGGTTGGGAACTGCACTGTCCACGTTGTGGAGACATCGTTTATCCCCGGCAAGATCCTTCAGTAATCGTGGCGATAAATGATGAGGGTGACCGGCTGCTGCTGGCACATAACTCGCTTTGGGAGAGCAACTTCTATTCGGTGATTGCCGGCTATGTAGAGGCCGGGGAATCTTTGGAGGGAGCAGTTCACCGTGAAGTCGGGGAAGAAGTGGGGCTGGAAGTCGAGGAAGTCCGCTATCTTACCTCCCAACCCTGGCCTTACCCGCGTTCGTTAATGTTGGGATTTTCTGCTCGCTGCCGCACCCCATATTTTATTTTGGATGAAGCCGAGATTGACCGCGCGCTGTGGGTAACCCGCGCCGAATTTATGGAGTTAGTAGCCAGCAGACAAATCAGTCCTCCCGGACCGTCCACAATTGCCTGCAACTTGATTGAAAACTGGTTGGGCTGCCCAATTATTCGCCCCGAAGACCACAACCTTTAAGCTGATTGACGTGGAGCAAGCAGAAGAACTTTTAAAACATTTAGACCCTGATCAGGCAAAAGCCGCTCGGGCTTTGCGCGGCCCCGTATGTATTCGGGCAGGTGCGGGTACCGGAAAAACCCGGGCGATTACCTATCGCATCGCCTATGGGGTGCGCACCGGGGTATACCATCCCTACTCGGTTTTAGCGGTGACTTTCACAGTCCGGGCAGCCGCAGAAATGGCGGCGCGTTTGAGGCTCCTCGGGGTAGAGGGCGTGCAAGCGCGAACTTTTCACTCGGCTGCTCTGCGACAGCTTAGATATTTTTGGCCCACCGCCGTCGGCGGACAGCTCCCCAAACTAATAGAGAATAAATCTTCACTGGTAGGGGCGGTAGCTTCCCGGCTAGGGCTCCCTAAAGAGCGGGCAGCGGTGCGCGATTATTGCGCCGCGATTGAAATGGCCGCGGTGAGTATGGTTGCTCCCGAGGACTATGGAAAATGGGTAAAAACCACCGGGCTACAACCTCCAGCTGGGATCTCCACTTACGATATGGCTGATATTTTGCGCGGATATAGCGAGGCCAAAAAAGAACGATCCGTTATCGATTTCGAGGATGTACTGGCTTTGACCTGTGGAATGATCGAGGAGCGTCCTGATATTGCCGGGCAGATCCGCTCCCAATATCGTTTCTTTGTGGTAGATGAATATCAAGACATTTCTCCACTGCAAAAACACCTCTTAGAGCTGTGGCTGGGGGAGTCGAATCGTGATCTGTGCGTGGTGGGGGATGCGGCGCAAACCATTTATTCTTTTGCCGGGGCCACTCCGGAATACTTGGTGAACTTTGCGCAGGAATATCCTGGTGCCCACACGGTTACTCTTTCTCGAGATTATCGCTCCACCCCCCAGATTGTTTCTTTGGCGAATGGCTTAGTTAACCGAGATAAAGAAACCATGAAGCAGGCGGTTAAGCTCACTTCGATGCGCGAGTCTGGTAGTGCGGTGCATTTCGAGCGCTACCCCGATGATGAGGCCGAGGCCGCCGCTATCGCCAAAATGATTAAGGAACGGATCACAGCGGGCACGCCTGCTAGTGACATTGCGGTGCTGTTTCGTACCAATGCTCAATCCAGCCTGTTTGAAGCAGCTTTGGCGCATCAGGAGGTGAAATATTGGGTGCGCGGGACAAAAGGATTCTTTAAACGCCCCGAAATTTCCGCCCTCCTAAAACAGGCCAGCCTGATTGCCCGCCGGGGAGCGCAAGGCAACCCCGGAGAAATCGTGGCGGAACTAGCTCGTCCTCTGGGATGGTCACTGCAGGCTCCTGCCACTCAGGGCGCACTTCTTGACCGTTGGGAGGCATTAAATGTCCTGGTGGCGCAGGCACAGCTCAAAGAGGCGGCGGGATTGTCGCTGGCCTCTTTGGTGCAAGAATGGCAGGAACTTGCCGAGGCACAGCTCGATCCTTCTGGCGGAGGAGTCACTTTGGCGTCTATTCATTCTGCTAAAGGTTTAGAGTGGAAAACTGTTTTCCTAGTGGGAGTTAGCGAGGGGCTATTGCCGATTACCCAAGCTAAATCCGTAAAAGAGCTGACAGAAGAACGTCGCCTGGCTTATGTAGCGGTAACCAGGGCGCGCGATGAACTATTCGTTAGCTATGCGCAGAAGCGTTCGCTAGATCGCAAGGCCACCCGCGCCTGTTCCCGGTTTTTCTCTCCCGTGTGGCCGCGGGAAGAATCCGCGGTGAAAACCGTGCGGACTCCTAGCACGCGTCAAGATACCAAACGATTTTTAAAAGAGGCCAGCCCGGAAGAACAAGAGTGTTTTGAGTGTTTGCGGCAGTGGAGACTCATGGTGGCTCAAGGGCAGGGCAAACCGGCTTATACCGTGTTTTCGGATACCACCTTGCGCGATATTGCCACTGCTAAACCGCAAACCCTAAAGCAGCTGTCGCTACTTAGAGGAATCGGTCCGGTCAAGTTAGAACAGTTCGGGGCGGCGGTTTTAAGAATTTTACGAGGAGCAGATCCCGAGCAGGTGGCTCACGAATACCTGTCAGGTTTATCTGACTAGTCCCGTACGCAACCGCACTGCGGGTGGGGTTGCCATTGTCGCAGCTGGGGCAGGGGGTCGGCGAGACTGAAAATCCAAGATGCGCCGGTTAGAGATAGCGGGAGTCCCGACAGATAGTTCAATATTTCGCGGACTGCAAAAGCGCTGGCGTATTCGGCTAGGGAGGTATCGGCCATTACCGGAGCAGCGCACGTCAATTGGGCTGCTATTCGGGGCCATTCCGGATCAGCGTCGCGTTTGGCTAAATGCTGACAGTGTAGGCAGCAGGTACGCCCGGGAATAAATAAAGGACCGACTTCAATCTCGGTTTCCCGCTTAATAATCGGCAAATGAGGTATTCCGCTATTAATGCAGGCTTTTGCCCAGGCGGGATTAGTAAGGTAGGAACTAATCGCAACTTCGACAGTAACCGCTTTATTGGGGAGCTGCTTGTTAACTCCCAATACTAAGGGAGCTACATCTTGCCGGACAGCTCCCAGATACTCATCTTTATAAACACATAGATCACGGGTTTTTACTTGGCTCTTATCCCGCAGAATAAATGATTTAATCCCGCACGCCACTAGCTTCCGAGTTAGCGTAATTCCTAAAGGCCCCAGTCCGCTGATTCCCACTAACGCCTGCTCGCGGCGCTTAATCGCGGCATCCGAGCCAAAGAGGTGGAAGGCGCTGGCACAATCCCCGTCTGGTACCTGATGCTTGGCAGCTAGACCCCCGTCCGCCAGTATTTGCAGAACCTCCTTGACCTCTTTTCTATTTTCCGGAAAACGGCGCTCTAGATGCGAGTTGTACCAATTTTGTTTCTCAAAAAGCCATTTGAGAATGGCGATATGAACTGGGCTGAGTCCTTTAACTACGAAGCCATTACGTCCTCCGGTGCCAAATTGTGCTTGACCGCCGGAACGAAGCAGCATCACCGAGCCGTTAATCAATTTCATGCTTCCAGCATTCCAGCAGAAAAAACGTCGGCGCTAGAGTGAGCTTAAATCTGTGGATAATTTATTATTAAAGTTTATTTATCTGTATCTGCTGATGGGGAATCGTTTTCACCCTCATTATCTCTGTGGCTAGCATCCTCACCATTTTGATCCTTGCTAGCCCCGTCGGGTTCGGTTTCTGTCTCCTGATTGCCCCCTACCAGTTGATCGCCTTGCGAATCTACCTCGGGAGTTAATCCTTGCGCCCAGCCCAAAGTGCCAGAAAGTAGGGAATCTAAATCCTGGTCTACCTGATCCTTTTCTGGTTCTTTCCCGCTTCGGGCAACGAAGTTTTCTGGATCGGTTAAATCTTGCAGGGTGGGAATCATATCGGGATGCGACCAGACCTGATCGCGCTGCTGCATTCCCTGCTCGTTGAGCAACAGTGACCACAGCGAGGCCGCTTGTCGGGAGTACTTAGGTCGAAGTTCCATCCCGATGAGCGGTTTTAAGACTTTCTCTATGGGGGAAGTAGTCGCCCGCCGCCGGCGCAGCAATTCCCTTAACTGGATGACGTGGGCAAGATTAGGCATACAGGCGCGGGTAGAGACTTCATCCACCCACCCTTCGATTAGCGCCAAGACGGTCTGCAAATCCTCCATTGCCTGTCGCTGGGTAGCGGTTTCTTCAGAAGCAAAAATATCTACCGGCAGTCCCAACCCTAAATTGGCGGGATCAAAGTTCCCCAAAGGTAGGCCGACTAAGCCTTCTTGCTCTCCGAATTGTTCTTGCAGGCGGTCTTGCAAATCCCGCACTGACCGGTCGATAGCCTCCGGATCGATCCGGATTTCTTGCGCATAGCGGGCAATCAGCCGAGATAGCTTATGGCGCAGCCAGGGAACGGAATGGAAAAGACGCGCATGGGCAGCCTCGCGTACCGCCAGGTATTGGCCGATTTCTTCCTCGGTGATCTCTAAATCCTGGGCGAAGTTCGCGATATTTACCGGCACTAATCCCATGATTTTTTCTTTCGCCAAAGGAATACCGATATCGGTAGAGCCGAAAGCGACTTGCGCTATCTGTCCCATAGCTTGCCCAATCTGCACGGCGAACAAGCCAGCTGCCAGGTTCTTTAGCAAGGAATCGGGATCCATAGGGCCGATAATTTGTCCTATCCCCGGAATCGCGGCCGAAGCTTTCATCTCTTCCGGGTCGATTCCTTGCCGCTCAAATTGTTCCGCGATGGCCTCGGTAAAGGCCCGTACCACATTGGCAATTACCGGTTCGGTTAGGCGCTGCCAAGCGGGTACTGTCGCCTGGATCCATTCCCGGGGCGTCCAGGCTACCCGCTCGCTGGCGGTCGGACTCAAGGTAGTGACCGTGTCTAGCCACAAGTCAGCTACTGATAGTTGCTCACGAATCTTTTGCGCCTGCGCTGCGCTAGTGGGAGCAAAACTGGGAAGCCGAGAGGCCGCGACTTCCACGGCCGCGTCCCAATTCACGGCCTCTTTGCGGGGGGTAAAAAACTGTTTTAGTTGACTGGCTCCGAAGCCGGATCCGCCGGGGAAAGGAAAAGGCATTGCTCCGCCGGCCAGCTTTTCGGGGTCGATTCCACTTGCTTGTAGTTGCTGGAAGGCGTCCTCAGCGGCCTCTTCCCCCAGCATTTTCTTGAGCATTTGGAACCATTCTGGTCGCTGCTCCTCACCATTAGCTTCGCTCAAGTGCTGCACACCCCCCTAAAATAGACTACGTTACTTAAGGGTATCGGGTATTGGGAGCTGGGTACTAGGTACGCGAGATAGTTTCGCCTTGGGCAAAGCCGATTTTCAAACCTCGGGAAGGAGTAAGCGTGACGGGGAAACGTACTGAAAAGTCGCGCCGGCAAGGACGAATCGGGACAGCCATGATGGCATTGTCAGTTATCGGATTATTGATTCTAGGATTTGCCGTTCGCGCGCCCTACGTCATTGAATCTCCCGGCCCAACTTTCAACGTTCTTGGCGCCCAGTCCGGTCACGGGCAAATCATTAAAGTCACGGGGGGTAAAACCTATCCCACCAAAGGTCAGTTACGGATGGTAACCGTTTCCCTGCGGGGAGGTCCGGGAACTCACGTTACCTACGCGGAAGTCCTGCTGGCGAAAATGCGGTCAGATAGTGAAGTATTACCCGAATCAGCGGTTTACCCTGCGGGAGCTACTGCCAAACAGGTACAGCAGGTTTCCCAGGCGCAAATGGAGGATTCGCAACTGAGCGCCAAAGTGGCGGCGCTTAGCGAGCTGGGATATAAAGTTCCGGCCAAGTTTAAAGTTACCGGCGTGGGGGAGGACTCCGATTTCCGGGGGAAACTTAAAGAGAACGATATTTTGCAGGAAGTCACCTTCCAGGGAAAAACTCAGGAGTTGAACCAGGCTAATACACTTTTTGATATTTTAGAGGGCGCGCCGCCGGGAACGTCCCTCCAGTTTAAGGTGCAGCGTTCGGGAAAAAACCTCTTGATTAATGGGAAAACCCGCAAACCTACTGATGGGCGCCGTGGCTCCCAACTCGGTATCTATCTAGATCCCCAAGCGAAACTGCCGGTAGATATTAAAATTGCCCTCCAAGAGGTGGGAGGCCCCTCGGCGGGAACCATGTTTGCGCTAGGGATAATCGACCGAATGACTGCCAAGTCACTGACCGGCGGGAAAGAGATCTCCGGTACCGGTGCGATTTCTTATGGGGGACAGGTACTGGCAATTTCGGGGATTCCCCAAAAAATGGCAGGTGCTAAGGCAGACGGTGCCCACTGGTTTTTGCTACCCCGATCAAATTGCGCGCAGGTAAAACCCATGAAAGGAATCCGGGCAGTACCGGTACAGGATTTGCAGCAGGCACGTCAAATTAGCGCGCAAATCGCGACCAATAATCTTAAGAATCTGCCTCGCTGCCCGGCTCACTAGTTAGCTCCGCTAGTTCGGCATCGCTTACCAACATCGCTTTCAACACTTCCAGCAGTTCCGGAACGATATTGTCGCCTTGCGCTACCATATCGTCGCTGTCTTCGCTGCGTGCGCGGCTTGCACACCAGGTGTTGCCATCGCGGGTAGCGGCGGCCACGATCCGCACGTCCTGGCGGCTGGGATGGGCAAGTAAAAACTTTTCGCGCTCTTTAGGATCGGTAGGCGCTTCGGCATCGGCTTGGGGGGAAACCAAAAAACGTTCCATTGCGACCGCCACTCCTGCCACGTCCTCGCCAAAAACTAGATGCGCCAGAGTCTCCATTAGGTCTGCGGGTGGCAAGTGATCTTGAAGGACGGCGGTCAGGTGCTGCGGATTTTCTGATAATGCTGCGCGCAATTGCTCTGCCTGGGTTGGTTCCATTTCCGCTTCTAGTTGCGGGAAAATCGCCTGGGTAGGTACCAGCGCAAATAGGCTCGGGGATTGATCCCATCCCAGCTGTGCCACATCTTTTTCTAGAGAGGAAACCGCTAAGCGCAGTGATAATTGCGTGGAAGATAAATCCGGTGAAGTGTTCATGTTGCTATGTTGCCATCTTCGCCAAGGTTGCGGCTAGTCCACTTTCCGGGGTGAGTAATAACCACAAACGTGAAAGAATGCGATAAGCAGATGTTCAGCAATACCCGGAGGGGCTTGTGAGTAACGATTTATTTGGAAATCTTGGCTTCGGCGGCGGCAAAGACGGTGGTTTTCCCGGCTTTCCCGGCGGATTTGGGGCCGGTAAAGGCGGGGGAAACGGTCGCGGCAGCTCTGGGAGAGCTGGCGGCAATGGAAAGTTACCTTTACCGAAAATAAAGTTTAAGAAACCCGGACCCCTGGGTATCGCTATTGGCGTAATCGTAGTGCTGGTGGTGTTGCTGCTGGTGGCTTCGACAGTGTGGACCGAAATCTTGTGGTATCGCCAGACCGGGTATTTGCGGGTGCTGCTTACCCAGTGGATTGCCGCGGGGGGAATGTTTATAGTGGCTTTCCTGATTGCGTGGGCAATTTTGGCGGTCAACTTGCAGATTTCCTACCGTAACCGCCCAGAAATGGGAACCATAGCTTCCTCTATACGCTCTTATCGTTCTACTATTACCCGGTATCACCGCGGTATTTTCTTAGGAATTCCGGCCTTGATTGCCCTATTCCTGGCAACCGGGATGGCTGCTAGTTGGCGGCAGGTGCTGGTAGCGATTACTGGCGGTTCTTTCGGGAAGAAAGATCCCCAATTCGGTTTCGATATTTCTTTCTTCGTCTTCCGTCTGCCGTTAATCGATATGACGGTTACCTTCTTGCTGACTCTGTTGGGTGTTTCGCTAGTTGCCTGTCTGATTTCCTATTACGTGTTGGGGGCAATGACGGTAACTCCCAAAGCGAAAGCTACTCGCGGTGCCCGCATTCATATGGGTATTTTGCTGGCGATCTCTTCGATAATGGTAGGGATAACCTACGTTATTGACCGTTGGACCATGGTCTATGGGCAAAACTCGCCGACCGATGGGGCTATGTATACCGATGTGCACGCGATTATTCCGGCACGCACGATTTTGGCGGTTATCGCTTTGATTGTGGCGGCTCTGTTCGTATTCGCAGCTTTTAGAGGTGGCTGGTATCTGCCAGCAGCGGGCATTGCGGTAACCGTGGTTTCTGCCCTGGTAATCGGGGTTGGCTATCCGTTCATTATCCAGCAGTTCCGGGTGCGCCCTAACGAGCGGGAGCTGGAAAGCCAATATATTGACCGCAATATCAAGGCCACTTTGGATGCGTTTGGAATGAAAGATTTGGATCTGATTTCCTATGATCAGGTCACTAATGAAGCCAGCGCTAACCAGCTACGTCAGGATGCGGACTCTACTCAACAGATCCGTCTACTTGATCCGGAAGTTATTTCTCCGGCAGTGCGGCAGATGAAACAGTCACGTCCTTACTATTCTTTCCCGGATCAGTTCGCGGTTGACCGCTATAACTTCCCAGGTAAAGACGGGAAGAGGGAAAAGCGGGACACCGTGATCGCGGTGCGCGATATTAACTTGAATGGTTTGGCTAATTCCCAACGTAACTGGGTAAATGACCACACAGTTTACACTCACGGTTTCGGGGTAGTGGCCGCCTATGGTAACCAGGTAACCTCCGAGGGGCTGCCCTCCTATTGGGAATCCTCCCTGTCGGCTAAGGAATATGGGGAAATCGGAGACTATGAGAAACGTATTTATTTCTCGCAGGCATCCCCGCTGTATTCCATTGTGGGTGCTCCCAAGGGGTCTGATCCTAAAGAGTTGGATTACCAGGACGCCAAGAATAACCAGCAGGTTTACACCACTTTCGATGGTGACGGCGGGCCTCAGGTTGGAAACTTCTTGAACAAGGTGCTTTATGCTTTGAAGTTCCGTTCTACTGACCTATTCTTCTCTGATCAGATCAACAGCAAGTCGCAGATTCTTTACGATCGTGACCCGGCGCTGCGGGTAGCCAAAGTTGCCCCCTATCTGACCTTGGATTCGCGGGTTTACCCCGCGATTGTGGATATGGATGGCAAGAAAGGCGCCAAGAAACGTCTGGTGTGGATCGTGGACGCCTATACCACCACCGATTCCTATCCCTATTCCCAGCACATCAATCTCACGGATGCCACCGCGGATACCGCTACTGCTAAAACCGGTCAGTTCGCGGTACAAAATAACGTGAACTATATGCGTAACTCGGTGAAAGCCGTGGTGGATGCCTATGATGGTTCGGTCCAGCTGTACCAGTGGGATAAAGAGGATCCGATCCTGAAAGCGTGGCAAAAGATTTACCCCGGTCAAATCAAGCCGCTTTCGGAGATTAGCGGGGATTTAATGAGCCACTTGCGATACCCTGAGGACTACTTTAAAGCCCAGCGCTCGCTGCTAGCTAACTACCACGTAACCAATCCTTCCGAGTTCTATACCGGCGGTGACCAGTGGAAACTCTCTGAAGATCCCACGGCTACCTCGCGTGACCTAGAGGGTTCTGGCAAGCTGCAGCCGCCCTATTACCTAACGATGAAGATGCCTACCGGCAAGAACACCGATCAGGGCAGCGCCGAGTTCTCTTTGACGTCCGTGTTTATCCCCGGTGGTGAAGGCCGGCGCGCCGCGATGGCCGGCTTCCTAGCGGTGGATTCCGAAACCGGTAATGAGAAAGGTAAAGTCCGCAAAGGCTACGGCAAGATGCGACTTCTGGCCTTGCCTTCGGACACCACGGTGCCCGGTCCCGGGCAGGTACAAAACACCTTCAACTCGGATCCGGAAGTCAACCGGGAACTGAACCTGCAAGACCAGCAAGGATCCCGGGTTATCCGTGGTAACCTGCTGACTTTGCCAGTAGGCGGCGGCCTGCTCTATGTGCAACCGGTGTATGTACAATCCACTGGTACCACCCAGTATCCGCAGCTCAGAAGCGTATTGGTTGGCTTCGGTGACAAGGTCGGGTTTGCTCCTACCCTTAAAGAAGCCTTAGATCAGGTATTCGGGGGAGACTCCGGGGCAGTAACTGCCTCTAATGATGGCAATAAGAACGCCCCGGTCGCGAAAGGTAAACCAGGAGAACCTGTAGCTAAAGCCCCCAGCGCGCAAGAGAAACTAAACACTGCGCTGCAGGATGCCAAGAAGGCGATGGCGGATGCAGATAGCGCGATGAAAGCAGGGGACTGGACAAAGTATGGCGAAGCCCAAAAGTCTCTAAATGACGCGATTTCTCGGGCGGTCTCTGCTCAAGATGAGGGTGCCAAGACCGCGAAGTAACCGTTAACAGCGCAAGCGCCATAGTTAAGGGGGCTAGGTCGCCAGGTAATACTGGCAGCCTAGCCCCCTAAATATTGGGTTTCAGCAGTTATGGAGCTACTCCTCGCTAACGGTTATCTATCGTAAGCTGGCTGTAACTAAACCAAAATCTTGAAGATCTGGGAGGACGGATCTATCTCTTGCACCTGCAGGGGAGAGGCCGCCATCCGACGTCGCAGCCCCTTAATGTCGGTGGGATCTGGGAGTTCAATCCCCACCAAAGCCGGTCCAGTATCCCGGTTATTCTTCTTGGTGTACTGGAAGTAAATAATGTCTTCGCCTTCGCTAAGCACATCATTTAGGAATGAACGCAAAGCCCCTGGCTCCTGGTTGAAAGTCACCAAGAAATAGTGGCGCAAACCTTCATAACGCCCGGAACGCTCGGTTACTTCCGCGTAGCGCGACAGGTCATTATTTCCTCCGGAAACCAGACAGACCACGGAGCCATTGGGGATTCGTGGCAAGAAGTTGCGCGCGGCCGCAGAAGCGAGTGCCCCGGCAGGCTCGGCAATTACTCCCTCGGAATGGTAGAGGTCGAGCATTTCGGTACAAACCGCGCCCTCAGGAACCACCACAATGTCATCGACCAGGTCCCGCACCACTTGGTAGGTTAAATCCCCAGCTCTGCCGACCGCGGTACCATCTACGAAGGAATCTACCCGATCCAGGGAAACCGGATTCCCGGCTTCCAGTGCTGCTTTCATTGAGGCAGCTCCTGCAGATTCCACCCCCACGATCCGGATACCGGGGCGATGGGCTTTCATCCAAGTGGCCATTCCCGCGATCAATCCGCCGCCTCCCACCGGGATCAAAACCATATCGGTATCTTCTGGCAGTTGGGAATCTAAATCCACTGCGATGCTGCCTTGACCAGCAATTGTGTAGGGGTCATCGTAGGGGTGTACATAGACTTTGCCCCCATCCTTAGCTGCCTCTCCGGCCACCCGATTGGCTTCGTCAAAGTCCCCGGCAACGATTACCGGCTCTACCCATTTACCCCCGATAGTGGAGATCCGCTTGCGTTTTTGCCGCGGAGTGGAGGCCGGCAAGAAAATCGTACCCTGTATTCCCAGGTGCGCGCAGGCATAGGCGACACCTTGGGCATGGTTACCCGCCGAAGCACACACCACCCCGGCTGCGCGTTCATCCTCATCCATGGCTGCCATGCGCACATAGGCGCCCCGCGCTTTAAAGGAGCGGCAAATCTGCAGATCTTCGCGTTTTAAATAAACCGGACGCCCAACTTCAGCGCTTAAACGCTCGCTTTTTTGTAGCGGAGTTTTCGTAGCTACCTTGGCTAATACCCCGGCAGCTACCTCTATATCTTTTGCGGTAACTGTGGTCATTACTCCTCCTAAAATCAATAGTTAATAACCTATCGGGATTTTTCTTTCAGGTGCGTCGCCCTTTCGCTATCTGGCATCAAAAGCTCGATGGACTAGGGTAAAGGTATGACGAATAACCTGAAAGATCCGTTAGTGTGGATCGATTGCGAAATGACCGGCCTGGATTTAGAACAAGATTGCCTGGTAGAGGTGGCAGTGATTATCACCGATGGGCAAACCAATATCGTGGACGAGGGAATCGATCTGCTGATTAAACCTAGAGCGGGCGCCTTAGAAAATATGGGGGATTTTGTGCGCGAGATGCACAGTAAGTCCGGTTTGCTGGCGGAACTGGAATCTCCGGCAGCGCTCGATCTGGCCGAGGCCGAAAAACAGGTCTTGGACTATATCAAACGTTTCGTGCCGGGAAAGGGGCAGGCGCTGCTGGCCGGGAACTCGGTAGGTACTGATAAACAGTTCCTGGAAAAGGAAATGCCACAGGTAATTTCACATTTGCATTACCGTATAGTGGATGTTTCTTCCGTGAAAGAACTGGCGAAACGCTGGTATCCGCGCGCCTTTTATCACGCCCCCGAAAAGCATGGGGGACACCGCGCCCTCGCCGATATTCGCGAATCCATTCAGGAATTGCGTTATTACCGCAAGGTGCTCTGGCCGGCCGGGGAAGGACCTTCGAGCGAGGAATGTGAGGCAGCCGCGAAAGAGATTTTGGCGCAAGGATTGGGCGCGTAACTGTTTGCTGGGGTGAACAATCTCAGATACTGGATGCCTCAAAGCTTGAGAAATTCGGGGTTTAACCGCGAAACTTTTCGCGGTTAAACCCTATTTTTCCTGGGTTTACCTGGCGCCCCCGACAGGAATCGAACCTGCAACCTCGGGATTAGAAGGCCCTTGCTCTATCCTTTGAGCTACGGGGGCTGGTTGTTCCTCAAGTTTATCGAGAAATCTCTCGGGTGCTAATTCCTTGTCCCCAGGGGCAGATAATCCTCCTTTTTCCTGGTGGCAAAGATTTATTTTTCGAAAATCGCGCGGCGCCTTTGCAACATGGTGAGGTAACCAACACTAGGAGGAATCATGAGCAAAGCAAATATTGAGGTTACCTTTACCGGCTGGGTAGCAACTGCCCCCACTTTTCACCGTCCCGACCCGACTAAACCCGAAAAGGCGCTCAGTACCTTCCGGGTGATGCACACCCCCTTTTCTCGAGATAATCAGGGGAAATGGCAAAAAGGGGAATCACTCGCGGTTCGGGTAAAAGTTTGGGGGTGGGGCGCGCACTATGTCTCCCGCTCGATTCGGGTGGGGGATCCAATTATTGTTTGCGGACGTTTGATCCGCTCTAAATGGCAGGACAAGGAACAGGCTACCCACTATGGGTTAGAGTTAACCGCCTCTTCCTTGGGTCATGACCTGACTATGGGGGAGTCTAACTTTGTGCGGATGGTAGGCGCGCTGCCGAAACGGGGGAACTTCGCTACCCCCAGTAAAGAAGAGGAGGGCTCCCTGGCTGATCCCGAGGGCGAGTTTGAGACCTCCCCGACAGCAAAGTCCGCGGAAACAGCTTCCAAAGAGGCGGAAGCTGCTAGAGCTGAGGGCGATCCGGTAATCGCTGATCCTAACACCGGAGAGATCCTGGCGGCGGGGACAGGAACTACCTCCGGGAACCACCTGCCCGCGCCTTCGGAAGAAAGCGCCGCGGAAAGCACCCTAGACCCGGAAGGGGAATATATTTTAGAGACTACTTTCCGCGGAGAGGCCGCCTAGTCGCGCGGGGGTTCGCTTTGCCTTTTTAACTCCACTATTCTGGGTATTAGAAACAATACCGTCTGGCAGAAAGTGGCAGCAGTGGCAGAATTCATTTACCAAATGATCCACACCCGTAAATCTTTAGGTGACAAGGTCATTTTGGACGATGTAACTATGGCGTTCCTTCCGGGAGCCAAAATCGGCATGGTCGGCCCTAACGGTGCCGGTAAATCCTCGATTCTCAAAATTATGGCGGGTTTGGATGAGCCCTCCAATGGGGAGGCGCGGCTTTCTCCCGGCTACACCGTTGGGATTTTAATGCAGGAGCCAGAATTGGACGATGATCTCACGGTTAAGGAAAACGTGGAGAAGGGAGTAGGCCCGCTAAAAGCCAAACTTGATCGCTTTAACGAGATATCCGCGCAAATGGCAGATCCGGATGCCGATTTTGATTCCCTAATGGAAGAAATGGGGACTCTGCAGACCGAGATTGACGCCGCTGATGGCTGGGACGTGGATTCTCAACTGGAACAGGCGATGGATGCCTTGCGTTGCCCGCCCCCGGAAACTCCGGTGTCGGTGCTGTCTGGTGGGGAGCGACGCCGCGTCGCCCTCTGCCAGTTGCTGCTAAAAGCCCCTGACCTGCTGTTACTAGATGAGCCTACTAACCATTTGGATGCGGAATCTATCCTCTGGCTAGAAAAGCATCTGCACTCTTATAAGGGAGCAGTCATCGCCATCACCCACGACCGTTATTTCTTGGATCATGTGGCGGAATGGATCGCGGAAGTTGATCGTGGGCGTCTGTATCCTTACGAAGGCAACTATTCAACCTATCTTGAAAAGAAACGAGAACGCCTGGAAATCCAGGGGCGCAAGGACGCGAAACTAGCGAAGCGGTTGAAAGAAGAACTGCAGTGGGTGCGTTCTTCAGCCAAAGGGCGGCAAGCGAAATCTAAGGCACGTTTGCAGCGCTATGAAGAAATGCAGGCAGAGGCAAAACGCACCAAGAAGCTGGACTTTGAAGAAATCCAGATTCCGCCCGGACCCCGGCTGGGAAGCGTGGTTTTGCGCGCCGAAAACCTGTGTAAAGGCTTTGGGGAGCGGGAACTAATCAAGGATCTCTCCTTTAGTCTGCCTCCGAACGGAATCGTGGGGATTATTGGTCCCAACGGGGTCGGGAAAACCACTTTATTCAAGACAATTGTGGGGCTAGAGGAACTCGATTCAGGCACCCTCGATATTGGGGAAACCGTCAAAGTCAGTTACGTGGACCAGAACCGCGCCGGGATTGATCCCGATAAGACCTTGTGGGAAGTGGTTTCGGATGGTCTGGACTTCCTGGACGTGGGGGGAGTGACCATTCCTTCGCGTGCCTATGTAGCCTCTTTTGGCTTTAAAGGCCCGGATCAGCAAAAACCGGCCGGGGTGCTTTCTGGTGGGGAACGCAACCGTTTGAACCTGGCGCTTACTTTAAAACAGGGCGGAAACCTGTTGCTGCTCGACGAGCCCACCAACGACCTCGACGTAGAAACCCTGGCCAGCCTGGAAAATGCGCTGCTGGAGTTCCCGGGGTGTGCCGTGGTGATTACCCACGATCGCTGGTTCCTCGACCGAGTAGCGACTCATATCTTAGCCTGGGAGGGGACCGAAGAAAATCCCGCGAACTGGTATTGGTTCGAGGGCAACTTCGAATCCTACGAAAAGAATAAAGTTGATCGTCTGGGAGCAGAGGCAGCGCGGCCGCATCGGGTAACTCACCGCCGTTTGCGCCGCTCCTAGTGGAGACAAAACCCAGATAAACAAGCTACAGGAACAGGGATAGCAAATGAGCGAGAGCCAAGATCAGTTGCAAGAACTGGCGTGCGCCTACGGAGTCGCGATTGACTACTGGGATTATTCCGGGATTCACCGCATAGTTTCCGATGAAACACTGCGCGCAGTCCTCAGGGCCATGGATATTGATGCCGATACGCCTGCGCAAGTGGCGGCCTCGCTAAAAATGGTTGAGGAGCGTCCTTGGCGACGAGTACTTCCCGAATGCATCGTTACTCGCAATGATGACAACTATTGGGTGCGAGTACACGTTCCGCACGGTAAATCCGTAAGCGTGACTATGCATTTTGAGGAGGGCGGGTCCTGGGATTTGCCGCAACTCGATGTGCTAGTGGCGCCCCGGGAAATCAATGGGGTGCTAACCGGAGAAGCCACTTTCAATATCCCTCCGGGGCAACCTTTGGGCTGGCATCGCTTAACCGCGCAGGTCGAGGGGGATGAACGCCCCTATACCTGTCCGGTAGCGGTAACGCCGGCGCGGCTGGGGATGCCTAACCTGCGCGGGGGACGTGCCTGGGGAGCGATGAGTCAGTTTTATGCCAATCCTTCGCGAGATTCTTGGGGAATTGGGGACGCGGCAGATTTAGCTACCATCTGTAAGTGGGTGGCCTCTAAGGGGGCGGATTTCTTACTGATTAACCCGGTGCATGCCTCGCAATTTACCTTCCCCTTAGAAAACTCTCCTTATTTACCCTGTTCGCGTCGCTTCTGGAATCCGATTTATATTCGCCCCGATGCGATTGCGGAATACCAGGAACTATCTGATAAGAAACGTAAAAAAATTGCGGAGCTACGGGAAAAGGCGCAGTCGTCGCTGAGCGAAGCGATGCCAGCTGAGCATCCGGGAGTTTCCGGCTCGGGCGCGCACTTCTTCAGCGGTGATTTAATCAAACGCGATCCCGCTTGGAAGCAGAAACTGGCCGCCCTCGAGATTATTTATCAGGTTCCGCGCTCAGATGAGCGAGAAGCAGATTATCAGCAGTTCTTGGAAGAGCAAGGACCGGCTTTGGAACAGTTTGCAACCTGGTGTGCTTTGACCGAAAAATACGGTTTAGAGCTGCCCGAAAAGTGGCAGAATCCGGATGCTACCCAGTTTGAAAAATGCGGGGAGAAGCTACGAAAGCGAGCCGAATTTTTCAAATGGTTGCAATGGCTTTGCTACCGGCAGCTGCGGCAGGCTCACCAGGTGGCTGTGGAATCGGGTATGAAGATTGGGGTCATGCACGATCTGGCGGTGGGGGTACACCAGTTGGGCGCCGACCACTGGAGTGACCCGGCGGTTTATGCACCGGGGATTTCAGTGGGCGCACCCGCCGATATGTATAACCAGTTGGGACAAAACTGGACGCAGCCTCCCTGGCGCCCAGATCGCCTGGAACAGCAAGCCTACGAGCCTTTGCGGCGCACGGTAGCGGCGGCCGCCAAAATGGGGGGTGCGTTGCGTATCGACCATATTATGGGGCTGCTGCGCCTATGGTGGATTCCGGAAGGAATGCTGCCTAAAGATGGCACCTACGTGCGCTACAACCATCAAGCGATGGTGGGAGTGCTGCTGCTAGAAGCATATCGGAACAACCTGGTGGTAGTGGGCGAAGATTTGGGTACCGTGGAGCCTTGGGTACGCGACTACCTGCGCTATCGGGGGATTCTAGGTACCGGGGTACTGTTCTTTGAATTTGATGCGCCCGACCATTTGGTGCCGCCGGAAGATTATCGGCGCGAACAATTGGCGGCGGTTAATACCCACGATATGCCTCCGGTGGCCGGCTATCTTACTGGTGAAGACCTGCGGATACGAGAATCTCTGGATCTTTTGGATTCTACTCGCGAGGAGGCCGAGGCCAATCAGGAGCGGGTTTTTGGGGCAGTGCGCCGCGCCCTGATTGAACACGCAGGTCTAGCTGAAGATGAACGCGATATGGGCGAGATTATTCGCGCCCTGTACCGCTACGTAGCGGCTACCCCCGCCCAGCTGGTGGTGCTGACCCTGGCCGATGCGGTGCAAGAACAGCTCACTGAGAATCAGCCTGGCACCGAGTTCGAATACCCGAATTGGTGTGTTCCTTTGCGTGATCAAGAGGGAAACACTCGGTTCTTAGAGGATGTTACCGCTGACCAGTTCGCTAATCAGCTTTTGGAGATGCTAGAGGAAGCAGTGCACCCCGCCTAGGGCATTCCGGCTATGTGCGCCGGGAGTCAGTGGGCTTTTTCTTCGCCGAGGTAGGGCAGCAGTTCTTGCAAAGTATCGGTTACTAGGTCGGCTCCTGCTTCTGCTAGCGCTGCTCGCTCTTGGCTGGTGGTAACCGCATAGATTCTGCCGGCTCCGGCCTCGCGCGCCGAGATAACTCCGCTGATGGTATCTTCGATGACGATGCAAGACGACGCGGGTAGCCCCAGGGTTTTTGCTCCCACCAGGTAGGGTTCCGGGTCGGGTTTGCCGGCACGAATATCTTCTTGGCTAATTACTTTCAAGTTAGCGGGGGTATCTAGCAGCCGCGCGGCTAACTGCGCCCACTGTCTCCAGGCGGAGGTGACTAAACATTTTGGCATCTTTAGCTGCATGATTTCGCGAGCCCCAGCAAAGATTCGCGGGGGATCGCGGCGAATATCCACATAAGAGCGGGCTTCTAAACCCAGTTTTTCGGGGTCGAGGCCGCTCCAAGGACCGGGTTCACTTTGGAAGACTTCCGGGCCGGGACGGCCTTTGAAAATCTCCATTTCTTCCTCAGTTATTCGCCATCCTTTCGCATCAAACATGCGCCGATAGGCGGCCAGATGAGTGTGTTCAGAGTCGATCAGGGTGCCGTCCAGGTCGAGCAGTAGTCCTTTAAAATAAGTGTTTCTACCAGGGGTAGGGCTTGCCTGGTCCTCAGCGGGGGAGGATAGGGGCGGAGTTCTGGGGGCGTTAGGGGCGTTTTCGAGAGGATACATACTGTCGGTGATTTTAACGCCGCTTTTCCATTTCGGCAGCTAGTTCATCGGCTACCGGTCCCACTACTACCTGAATAGTATGATCGATTTTTACGATCCCAAAGGCTCCGCAAATAGTTAACGCTTCCTCGTCTACCTTTAGTGGGTCTTTTACCGCTACCCGCAGGCAGGTGGTGCAGGGTTCAATCTCGGTGATATTTTCGGCTCCCCCCAGCCCGGCCACCAGCTGCTCTGCATCTTCCATAGTGCCCTCCCCGCCTCTAAAACCTCTATGAACTTGTCGTGCAGTAGTGAGATTACCATCAATCTACAAGTAGCTTAGAGGGAATCTAGATGAGCATTGCTCTTACCTGTACTAACGATAAATATGTGTCTAGTGGATTTTCGGTCACAATGATACGCTTATTAAGCAATAGTCATAAGTAACCGCAAGTTACGGGAAGGTTCTATGCTTAACTTCAATAATCAACCTGGCACCTTGTCAGCAGAGAAATCAGGCGGCGCGATTCAGCGGTCTGCCAGTTTCCTTAAGAGGCTGCTGATCGTCACCCTTTTCTGTGCCTTGAGCTTTATGCTCTCAGCGCCTTCCTTGGTGCAGGCCGAGGATTTGCAGGAGGGGACGCCGGCGGAGCAACCAAGCACTAATGTGCAGCCAGTAGACACCGCAGCCCCCACCAAGCTTATAACCAGTGCAGCACCGGAAAACAAGGCGCCTGCCAAAGCGCATACCCAGGCAGGCGATGGTCTAGAGATTGGGTCGGAGCTTATTGGGCAACCCGTGCGTCAATCAACTTTACCGGCACCGACCATTGGAAAAGTCTTTTACGATGCCACAACTATTTCTGGCGCTAATGTACAACGAAAAAGAGTTGGCGGAAAGACTGTAAGATCGACTGTATGGGTGACCCTAAAAGATAAGAACGGTAACGAAAAAGCCACTGTTTCCGTTACCCCTACAAGCGGAACTAGTTGGACGGTAAATCTACCTAACAACATTAAAGTTGCGGCAGGCGATACTGTGACGGCCTATCAAACTTTGGATGGCGCTACCTCTGATGTGGTGACCGCAAATGCTGAGCCATCAAAAGCCTCCGAGAATAAAGACAAATTGAAGATGCCCACCGGCGAAATCTGGATTGAACACACGAACTCCAACCAAGTAAGTGTCGATGAGCATGCAGAAGCTATTGAAATGCTGAAGAACGCCAATCCGGACATTGCGAAAGACTTTAAGGAAGTTAAATTCTCTATCGATGGCACAGACCATGCCTACTATGAAGTAACCTATACCGATAAATCAACCTCCGGGAAAATTGAAGCTCCGGACCTAAAAATCAAAACGGTAACGGAAACATCTGCTGCTCCGACAATAGAAAAAGTCCAGGTAACAGATGGACAGATTATCGTTACATTTGCTGAAGAGGTTGCCGCAGGTACGAAATTTTATTTTGTCAACAATTTCACGGATAACGAGGACAATAGTTTCACTGAAGATGGAAAATGTATAGTGGACAAATCGACATGGCGAGAGATGTCTCAAACAGTATCCGTTGACGGCACAAAAGTTACGTTCCCAATCAATGATGATGATTTAATACTCGGAAAAAAGTTCGGTATCATTGTCAAAGAGCCACATAAATTCCGTTCTTGCGCGAAGTCTGAGCCGGTAATAACAACTCCCAAAAAAGTCGCCGTGAGAGATCCCAAAAAACTAACTGATGACGATAAAAAAGCCATCGATAAAGCTATTCGAGATGCCAATACGGTACATGGGAACTCTAAACTCCCCGACTTGTTCCAAGGCGAGCCATATCCGGCAATCATTGAGTTTGATAAAGACGGAAACGTTACAATAATCAGTCCTAATGATGTAGTTGTTGATGATTGGGATAGTAACTACAATCCGGTATTCGCAAAAAATCCCGATGGAACCTATAAAGTAAAAGAAAAGGTCAAAGTCACTAAAATTGATGCTAAAGATCTGGTGAAAAATATTAAACCTGAATCTCCGGCGATTGCGGTAGATACGGATAAAGGTGAAGTAACTATTACCCCACCTGCATATGAAAAAGCAGGTGAAGATACCGATTTGGCGTCCTACACGATTACGTATAAGGACGAATCGGGCGCGGAGAAAACTGTCACCTTAACGCGAACCGTGGACGCTACAGGCAAGACCACGTGGACATCGGATGGTGCGGCCGTTGATGCAAAATCTGGGAAGGTAACCCTGCAGATTAAGGATTTAGCAGTCGGAGCCACCATCACGGCAACCGCAAAGGATAATGGCGGCCTCGAAGGTGACACCGATCCGCTCGATTCAGATCCGGCCAGCGAGACGCTCAAAACTGCCACTGTTAGCTACGATGCCAACAAAGGCACCGGAGAAATGGAAGGCAAGACCGTAAATAAGGGCACTGAGTATGAGATTCTGCCCAATGCTTTTACGGCTCCAGAGAATGAAAAGTTTAAGACCTGGCAGATCGGTACAACCGAACACAAAGCAGGAGAAAAAATCCGAGTTAAGGAAAACACCACTATAAAAGCCATTTGGCAGGACATCGAGGTGACGGTTTCCTATAAAGCTAATGGTGGCAGTCGCAGTATGGATTCTGCGACTATGAAGAAGGGCAGTAAATATACTCTGCTTGAAAGCACCTTCAATGCTCCGGATAATACTCAGGAATTTAAAGCCTGGGAAGTCGACGGTCAGGAAAAAGCGCCAGGCACCGAGATCACCGTTGACAAGGACACCGAAGTAAAAGCCCTCTGGAAGAAGATCAAGGTTAACGTTACCTACGATGGTAACGGTGGTGGAGGCAGCATGACTGCTGCAACTGTGGATAAGGGCAGTGAGTACACGGTGTTGCCTAACGGTTTCACTGCTCCGGATGACACTCAAGAGTTTGATACTTGGAAAGTTAATGGCCAGAGGGTCGCACCTGGTACTGTCATCAAGCCTGACAAGGATACCGTTATCAAAGCTACCTGGAAGAAGATTACTAAGTACAAGGTTACTTTCGATGGCAATGGCGGAACCGGAAAAATGGACGAGGAAACGGTGAAGAAAGGCGACAGCTTCAAGCTGCCTGCGAACGGCTTTGCCCCGCCAGCCGGCAAGGAATTCAATGGCTGGCAAATCGACGGTAAAACATACAAGGTGGGCGAGAGCATCACCGTTAATGGTGATGTAACGGTTAAAGCTCTCTGGAAGGACAAGCCAGTTCCTCCCTCGACTACTCCGGGTAAAGACAAGCCTGGTAAACAGGGGAAGTTGCAGCCGCAGAACCCAGCAGCAGGCGGGAACCTGTCGAAGACCGGGGCTAATGGGATGTATTCCCTCTATGGCTCGCTGCTGCTGCTAGCTACCGGTGGGTTATTTGTAATCAGCCGCCGGCGGCGCGCTCAGCGCTAATCCCAGCGAAACCCATAACTAAATAACTAAAAGCCGCTCATAAGCAAACCGCTTATGAGCGGCTTTTAGATTTTTCCTGAGATTTCTAGGAATTCTCAAAAACACTTACTTAAAAAATATTCATCATGTACAGTGATTCCTGAATCCAGATGGATGGCCAAGCTTTAAGCGTAATGTCCTTCGACAGGTCTCCAGGCAACCGGATCAATCGTAAGTCGGTGCCCTCGAAGGAAGATTCGCCCTCTCGGGAATTCCGGGTTGGGAACTACGATTTTTAGGAGGCCATCATCGCTCTTGATACTAATAACACTGTAACTGAGGTTCTCGCGCGCTTCGAGGCCTCTCGCAATCCGCTTCCTACCGAGGCTCCCACTCAGGCGCCTACTCCGGTAGAAGTCCCGGCGGAAGAATCTCCGATGGGGGATCCTTGGGAAATGGAACGCACCGGTATCCAGTGGTGCGACTGCGGGGAAGACCACGAGCTAGATCGCATCGATGCGCTAATTGACCTGGAAGAGCAGCGTATTAAACTTCAAGAAACCAGGTACGTGGTGCCTCGTGTCAATTTGAGCGCGAAAGTTTTTTGGTGCTTCATTGGGTTTGTGGGCGAAGCGGGGGTTAGAGGGTTAGAATAGGAACAAACCCCAGATTAGCTCAAGAAAATATCATGAAAAGATCAACACGCCATGACATGACAACACTGACACAATCCCTGGCAGACAGACAGCATAGTTCTGCTTATTTATAAATAGCTTTTTAGAATAGGCAATGCTAAATACCTGATAGGCAGGTATGTGGTGTTGAATAGTTTTAAACATTTTTCAAATCAGCAAAAAGTTTTAGCCTTCGACAAGAAAAAAAGATGAAATCATTAGTAAAAAAGATAACGAATCTATTGGTAGCCACATTAGTAACATTTGGCGTAATGAATGGCACTACGCAGGCATTTGCTGATGATACCGTCGCAACAGGTCAACATGAAGCTTTAGCGAAAAACAATAAAACCGCTACGAAACTCGATAGTCAGTTAACAACAAACATTTCCTTGTCATTCCCAGGTAAAGAGGATGTGCTTGCGCAGGATGTAGTATTTGTGCTGGATAAGAGTGGCGCAAGTGATGAGAAGGGTATACATGCTCAAGCACGGCAGTTTTTAACTGATATTAAGCAGCAGGCAGACGAAAAAGGCTTAAATATCAAAGTAGGTATTGTTAATTTTTATTACGCCGCTACAGTTCGTCAAGAGCTTGCTGATGTGGTGAAGAACTATGGTGATATACAGAGTAAATTAAAATCATCTGTACTTGGATTTGGCACGAATATGCATGCCGGTCTTTTGGCAGCGAAGAAAATGCTGGATGAGGATGCCACGGTTGCTGCTAAGAACAAACATATAATTTTAATTAGTGATGGGGCTACATATCTTTATTCGAAAAATAATGATTATAAAACAGCATACACACGTTCCTTTAATCCGAATAAGCAAAACGATCCAAGTAAATATGGTGATAAGCGAGATTTGCAAGGTGGTATTTGGGAGTATCAAAACCGTGAATATAATCTGAAAAATGATTGGAAGAAGTTTGAAGGTACTGATGTGAACTTCATCTTCTCGTATGCCATGGGTGGTGCTTGGCCGTGGGATACAAATAAACCGGAAAACAAGGATAAACCTAAGCCAAGTATTAAATACCTTGGCGAATATCTTGATTACTATCGCCAACAAGAGCAAGATACAAGCAAAAACTGGGCGCAATATGACTATACCTATACGCTCTTTTCTCGTAAAAAAGGTGGAGGAAGCAGGGGCGTTGTAGTTCCAATCGAAAATAACGCTCCAGCGAATATCGATATTGCATTCATCAAAGCTGATGAAGTCTTCCAAGAGATGGTAAATGCTGGATATCAAATGAACGTGTACTACAAGAATAAGGCTGATTTTAATGGCTCTCTATTCTTGAAGTACCTCGCGCGTAAATCCAATAATGGTGTGCTTAATACCGATTTTGAGCAACTTAAGAAGGAAGTACTCGAAAAAGTAGCAACTGGCTCAACGGTTGTCGACTATATAGGAAAAGATTTTGATCTCGTTAATAACGATAAAGAATTGAGCCTCAAGGTTGCTGATGAAACCTTAAACGCTGAAAAAATTACAGACACAACTCTTGGTAAAGACGATGCTCACTTTGGTTTTGGTAAACAGGAAGATGGCACCTATCGCTTTGAGCTGATCTACAAGAAGGCAGATGCTCAAGACGGCAACAAAGAAAAGCTAATCCTGAAGATCAACGAGACGGTGTATCCAAAAACGGCGGTAACGCTTAATTACAAGGAAAAGCTGGTAAACGTGCCCAACCAAGCTGGTACTCACGTACTTAATACCAACGAGAGTGCAACTTTGAAGCCAGTGGATGCCAATGGTAAGAACGGCGATGCGGTAGATTTCCCAGTTCCCCAAGTGGAATACGTTGCGAAGGTTACGAGCAGTACGGTCACCTTCATGAATGGCACGAGGAATTATGCATCCGCAAAGGTAGAGACTGGTAAGGCTATCGATACCGATGCCTTGACTGACCAATCTATGCCACAGGATCCAATGAAGGCTGGTTACGCCTTCAAAGAGTGGAATACCAAGGAAGATGGTACGGGGACAGCATTTACCGGGGATACTATCGTAAATAGTGATATCACTGTATATGCTATTTACACGAAGAAGCCTGATTCGGTAACTGAAAAAAAGATTCCAAATGCTTCTGTAAAGAATCCTGGTGCACTTCCTAACACAGGTGAATCAATCACCCTTCCGTTATCGCTAACTGCGTTATGCCTTGTGATTACCGGTTTAGGAATCCTCATGAGAAAGAGGGCAATGGAAGAAAACAATGAGTAGGAAACTGCTTGTTTATTAGTGAAGCCTCTTAGGGGTTGTGGACGGAAGCGTCGATGACGGTCTTACCGGAGTTTTCTCCTATGGATCTCCGATAAACCGACTAAAAGATGATAAGTCCATGCGAAAGTAAGGACATACTTTCGCACAATTGTGTCAAAATCAGGACATAACCGCTAAGTGCGCACTTTTCGCGCCTTTATGGTTTTGAGAAAAAGATTTTTTAGACCGGTATGAAGCACTTTTCGGGCAGTTAAAGCGAGGAATCTAGGAGGGGCTTTGAGGAAGAAAGATACGGACACCTATATCCAGTTCTATGATTCCCCGCTGGGCGAGCTTGCCATGCGCAGCGATGGCAGCGCGCTGATTGGGTTAGGTCTAGCATCACAGCAGGCTGCCGGGGCAGCTCATGCGGGCAACCGCCGCCCGGAAAAATCTTTGCCGATATTCCAAGAAACCTCTCGTTGGTTAGATACCTATTTTCGAGGACGCGCGCCCTCCTTTACCCCAAAGCTAAAGCTCTCGGGTTCGGACTTTCAACAAAGGGTTTGCGAAATTATGCTCACCATCCCCTTCGGGGAAACCGTTACCTATGGGGAGATTGCTGCCCGGATCGCGCGGGAGAGAGGAATCCCCCGCATGTCGGCGCAGGCGGTTGGGGGAGCAGTAGGAGCAAATCCGATTCTGATAATTGTTCCTTGCCACCGAGTGATCGGCGCGGGCGGTAACCTCACCGGCTATGGCGCCGGGATGGAGCGAAAAATCCAGCTGCTGAGGCTAGAAAAAGTCGATAAGAAAAATCTATTTATGCCGAAAGAAAAGCCGGCAGCAAAGAAATAGCCGCTACCAAAGAATCCGCGCCCTCGCCCCTAAATAAAATAGGTGTTTCGCAGGCAGCCCCACATGGCTACCTCAAGCCTGGGTATTATCTACACTTAGCCTTTAGCGGGACTGGAGGGCGAGGTCGAAGCCCTGGGCGCGCACAATAGGAACTTTTCGAGATTTATCCTGATGCGGATATGTGCAGGCGGGAAAATAAGTTTTGAGTAATGTTAATGAACTTGTTAGGGTGACCTTTGTTAGTCTGTCCTTACTAAAATTAAGCGAGTTGTAGTGAAACAAGAACTTAACCCCGCACGGAAAGTGTTGGCCCTGTTGCTGACAGTCTTCCTGGTGTTTACAGGGGCGATTATCGATGGCGCTAAGGCATCTGCATTAGAAAGTTCCTCGCAGATAACAATAAAAGCAAAAAACAAAATAGATTCAACAATTGCTGCCAACCAAGATGGATTAGTGGACGTTTTAGTTACGTTCCAAGATGATGTCCCGGATAGAAGGCTGGGGGAAGCCAAACGCTTGTTAGGCTCCCAAGCTTCTCCGGCGGCTATCTCGTTAAAAGCAGCACAGCTGCGTGCGCAAGCAGCGCAAAAATCAGCACAGGCGTTCTTAGCTGATAATCCTAAAGTTAAAAAATATGAGTCTTTAGAGATAGCCAATACTATCCGGGTAGTAGGTAAACAAGAAATATTGCAAGGGCTATCAAAGCTCTCACCGGTGGTGAGCATTACCCCAAATAGAATGGCGCAAATGATTGTGCCGGCTAAAACCAGTCAAGCCGTAGGAGGGAGTTCTCGTAGTGCGGCCATTAACCCAGAAGAAGAAATAGAAGCCAATTTACGGGCTATTCGTGTTAATAAAGTTTGGACAGAAAAAAACATTACCGGTTCCGGAATTACTGTTGGTCTAATTGATCAAGGGGTCGATTATCAGCATCCCGCATTGCGCAGTCACTTTCGCGGCTTCGATGCCAAGACAGGAAAGTTTATTTTAAAGGGAAACTACATAGATTTTGTAGGCAGCGGAAAAACTGACAATCATGGGACTCACGTTGCGGGAATCATGGTGGGATCCGAGACGCGTAAAACGGGTAATAAAACAGTTGAAGTGAATCGAATCGGAGTAGCTCCTGGGGCAAAATTTATTGCTGCCCGTGCTTTCCGTGATGGGGTAGGTGGAAGTAACGCCAATATTATCAAGGCGTGCCAGTGGATGCTTGCGCCGGGAGGGGACAGCGCGAAAGCCCCTCGGATTATTAATCAAAGCTGGTCGGATGGAAGTAATAAAGCGGATCCATGGCTGGAAGAAGTATCTAAAACTATTCGTGAAGCTGGGATTTTGAATGTTTTTAGTGCTGGAAATAACGGGGCAGTAAAAGCGGCTCCTGGTTCGGTAGATAATCCTGGTTCTATGCCGGGAGTGCTAAGCGTGGGAGCCGTTAATAACACTGGGATACTGGCAGACTTTTCCCGTCGCGGGCCAAGCCAATGGAAAAATGCTGGAATAAAACCCGATTTGGTTGCTCCTGGCGTGCAGATTCGCTCGGCTTTACCGGGAGGAAAATATGCCTCCTGGGATGGCACCAGCGGCGCTGCTCCCCACGTATCAGGTTTAGCAGCCTTGGTTTTACAAGCTAATCCCCAGCTATCGGTAAATGAGTTAGAAGCTATTTTGAAATCTAATACTCGTAATGGAACTGATGATGAATATCCACAAACCCCAAACTATGGGTATGGGTATGGAGTGATAGATGCGTATGATGCTGTGCAATCAGCTCTACAAAAAGCAGGAAAAATTCCGGCCGGCGAAAAGCTTGGGAGCCTCAGTGGTACGGTGAGTGCCGCAACTACAGTAAATACCAAGCTACCGGCGATAATACAGCTACCTAAACGGGCGTATGTAAGTCGAAAACTACCCGCGTTAGTCAATCTGCAAGAGCCAAATAAATGTAGAAGTATTTCTCTATTACTCACCAAAGACGGAGAAGAAATAGCTCGAGAAAAACTGGCTATAAGCAGTGCTAATAATGAAAAATCCTACGAAATTTCCATACCTGCGGAAAAAATAACAGCACCGGGAAATTACGAAATTAAAGTTCAAGTAGAGACTACCAGCAATAGAATTTACGAAACATCCAAAGCCTCGGTGCAGGTGCAGGCGGCAATCCTTCCGGGTAGCTACTTTAATGATTTTGAAAAGTTATCGACTGGAATAGATATGGAAGGAGATTTCCGGGTATCCACCGTAAATTTGCAGACAGATCCACGTCCGGTCACCGGAGAAAGAATTTTGGGGCTTAATCCCAATCAGCATGGTATGGGTACAGCGGAACAGTCAACCTTCCAACTGCCCAGAATTGATCTAACTACGGTAGTACCCAGCGATAAGGTGGAGCTAGTCTTCCAAGAAAATGCTAGTTGGGCTGGCGGGGTAATTGGTTTCCAAGCTGTTAGTGTCCCCAAAGCGCCTGGCGAAAAAGCAGAAGGGCTATTTAACTATCCCACCGAGCTAAAACAAGAAGGATGGGTAGAGCGGCGTGTCGATCTTTCAAAATTTGCGGGTAAAACCATCGATTTATTTGCTTTCAGCCTTAATAAGGGGGGAGTAAGTGGAGACGGTTGGTCGATTGACAACCTTTCTTTGCTTTTAAATGGGAAAGGAGAGAGTACTAATACCGATCCCGTTCCACACACAGTTTTACAGTTGAATCTGAAAGGTGAAGATTCTTCGGGATACGAAGCACTCGCAGCAGCAATTGAAATACCGCAGCTAGGGTTAAAGCTATTAGCAGATGAAAAAAGCGGAAAATATAGTATCCCTAAGATTCCTGCCGGAACATATGATGTCTATATTGGGCATTCAGGATACGCAACGCAAAAACATTCGGTCAAGGTGCAGCCGGATAAAGATCTCAAACTAGATGTGATTCTTGAAAAAGAAAAACCTGGTGGCGCGGAAGAACCGGAAACAGAAAATTTGCAAAATTCAGTTCCTCCCACAGACAAACAAGTCGGTCGCCGGGAGATAGCTTATGACAATAATAATCCGTTAGCCGGAGGGATCTTACATTCAAAGGTAGGACGAGGAGTCGCGATAGATGTTAACGGAGGAGATCATACTCAGCTGCGAAAAGTTCACATTTTTGGAGCGGGAAATAATCCTTACCTGCAAGCAGGGCAAATGAGATTATCTGTAAAATCAATCAATTCGCTTGGCCGCGTAATTGATGTGGTTAAACCGCGCCTAATAAAAATAGTTCCTGGAAAATGGAATGAAATAAATCTTGTTTCAGATAAAATCGCGGGAAACCGCCAGCTGTATATTACGGTAGAACAAGTTTCCCCCAGCGGAAAGACTCCTGCTGTGGCTTTGGATTCTTCAGTGAGGCCAAAAACCGGGGCAGTTCAACATGCTTATTTGTACACTGGGGAATTCCTGCCTTTAATAAGCGGTGGTTACTTTGGGGTACCAATGATTAGAGCAGAATTTGGTACAACCGATCTTAACGATAAAGCTGTTAGTCCGGTTCAGCCCAAATTTGCCTCAGAGGTGAGCTTAACCCCAGTAGCTGATGTGTTAGTCTCCGATGAACAGAAACCAAAGGATCTGCTAACTATTGGCGACTGGGAAATCAGCCCCTCTCGCGGCATGATTACTAAGTGGCTCAAATTAAAAGAGTTCTTAGAAAAGCCCTCTGAACAGCAAAATCTAGAGATTCCCGAAGTAATCGGCGGCGTAAAAATCACTAGTATTGGAGCTGGAGTTTTCAAGAATCCTACTTGGGGGATAAAAAACGTAGCTAAAGTACAAATTCCTGAAGGGGTTACTGAAGTTAACTCTGAGGCATTCTATAACCTAGGAATTAAAGAACTTAAGTTACCGAGTAGTCTGGAACGGATATATAGTAGCGTCTTTCAAAACCTGCGTGTTACACAGTTGGAACTGCCAGATAATTTGCGCCATATCGGGGATAACGCCTTTGCCTATTGTCGTAAACTTAAAGAATTGAAAATACCTAATAGCGTGGAATATCTGGGCAGGGCAGCATTCGAAGAAGCTGAAAGCTTAACGCTATTGAAATTGCCGAATAATCCTAAGTTTACTGAAATAGCTACGATGGCCTTCCAAAATGCCGAAAAGCTTAAGCAGGTAGAAATACCGGAGTCGGTGAAAATAATTAAGCCTAACGCCTTTGCACGACCTTTCGCATTTGATCGCGGGGGAATTGAGCATCTGAAACTACCTGAAGGTCTAGAGTCTATTGAAAATAATGCTTTCATTGGCAACTCTCTCAGTCAGTTGAGAATTCCAGATTCAGTGCAGGAAGTGGCGGAATCTGCTTTTGAAGGAAACCAAATAGAGAGCTTAATCTTTGGGGCAGAATTGAAAAAACTTGGGGCAAGTTCCTTCGAAGGTAACTCGTTAAAGAAAGTAGTATTCACCGAAAAAATTCAGACAGTGGGGAGACGGGCGTTTGCCGACAATCCACTCGAAATGGTTCGTTTGAATCGTACGATTAAGCCTTATGATAAAAACCAGAAAATAGGTTTGCATGAATACGCCTTACCGAATGCCATAGGAAGCTTGGAAATCTATCGCGATGACCAGGTTAATAAACAAATTAAGGAATCCTTGACCCGCGATGATGGCACGTTGCCTGAAATTAAAGTTGTGTCGGATACGGAAAATCAGTTTGAAGATAAAACTTCCAAAATAGTCGGAAAGATTATTGCTCTTAATGCTGGTAAAGCCTCCAAGATGATGGCGGAGGAACTACCCCAGACGGAATCGATACTAGCTTCTCTTAATAGGCAACTGCAGGACAATCCTTATCAAAGGTTGGAAATTAAACATCTGCTGCAAGTTGATTTGCTAGACGATGAGAAAGAATCTGTTCCTTGGCAAGGTACTTTGAAAGTCAAGTTACCTTTGGAAGAAGATAGCTCAGTTTCAATCTACACCCGACCGTTGGGTAGCAAAGGGAATTGGACCTTACGGACGGTTGACTATTCTCAGACGGGTTTTGCTGTCATAGATCTGTCAACTGCGAGTGAAATAGCAGTGGTGAAAATTGCTCTTAAGATGCTGGATCTCCCGGGAATAATAGACTATGGTTTTTTGGCTCCCTGGATGTCTCCCTATAAGGCGCCACTGCCGATAGATCCACACCCGGGTGCCTCTAATAATGAGGGTGAAAATAATGCTAGTCCCGGCAATGGCAGTATTTTAGAAAAAGCGGGGCTCAAAGAAGGATCTACTGGGGGCAACGAAAGTAATAAACGAGAAACTAGTAATAAACGAGGCAATAGTTTAGTTAATACCGGTACTTTCACCGATTTGTTGGCATTGTCATTGGGGAGCATGTTGTGCTTTATCGCGGGTGGAGCGTTGCTTATGAGACGAAGGGAGAAAAACCTCCGCTAATTTGTCCCCTCTGTTACACGATCGTAGGCAGCTGCAGCAGATGTGTGCCCGGAGATCCGGGAAGGGTGGCATAGCTACCTCAAGCCCGGGTACTATCTACATTTAGCCTTCAGCGAGCCTGGAGAGCCAGGTCGAAGCCTTGGGCGCGCACCGCATTTAACATTCCGCGGCGCAGGGATGCGTCCCGCAGCATGATTCGGGTGAGGCTGTCGGTGAAAGTATCTGAGCGCTGGCCGTGTGCCCGAGTGTCATAGTAGGTAGTCATTTCCTGGTCATAGTCCGCGAACGCTTCCAGGTAGGAGCCTTCAAAGCACTGATAGGTGTCCTCAAACATGCGCAGCTTCAGCGGCATCCTGGGCTTTAACTGCGGCTGTTGTCCCGGGTAACCAAACATTACCCCCAGGGCGGGGAAGGTCAGTTTTGGCAGCTGCAAAATCTCAATCATCCGCTCTGGATCGTTCAAGATCGACCCTAAGAAACAGGTACCTAACCCCAGGGATTCGGCGGAGTTCACCAGATTTTGCGCCATTAACACTGCGTCAGTAAAGCCCTGGAAAAACCCGTCCATGCCGCGCACGCTGCCTTTATCCTCGCCTTTTTCCTCCACAATCCGGTAAGAACGGTACAAGTCAGTAAGGAAAATCCACAGCTGGGGAGCATCGGCAATATAGTCCTGCTGGCAAAGCTGGGAGATTTCCCGCTTCTTTTTGGGATCATTGACCTGAATAATCGAAGCCATTTGCACCCCACAGGAGGTAGCGGTGCGCCGGGTAGCCTCTTTTAACTGCGCTAATACCTCTGGCGAGATTGGTTGAGCATCAAACCGCCGCACCGAGCGGTGTGCCAACTGGTTCTCAATAGTTTCAGACATGAGTTCTCCTAAAATCCTCGCCTACCTTCGCGACCGGGGCTACCGGTTTCCTTGCCGCTAAGTTTAACCTACCTGCTGGTTAACTCGCAGAGGTGACCGGGTGGGTAATATAGCCGAGGACGCTAAACGGGGGAAGTCATGATTAGACCGATACGAAACTTTCAAAGAGCCGCGATTGACCATCCCCATGCCCAAAGCCTGGCCGGTCCCCGGGGGCGTTTTTCTGTCGCCGACACCTGGTCGCTGTCGCAACATTTATTGGTTTACCTGCAAGAACGTGGGGTAGTGAGCGGAGATCGGGTAGCGATTTGTAGCGCGAACAGCGAATATCACCTGTTGCTGTGGATTGCGTGCGACCAGCTAGGGGCGGTGTTCGTTCCCCTGGCTAAAGCCGCCGCGCCTGCTGATTTACGAGCGATGGTGGCCGACTGCGCCCCGCGTCTACTCTTTAGCGACCAAAAAGGGGATCTTCCGTTAGATAACTCTGACTCCGCTGTCGCAGAAACAGCGTCCTCCTCGGGGGGCGCCCTCGGAAAAGCGCAGGTTATAAACCTGGATCAGCTGCATGAACAGCTCTTGGCTGCCCATAGGAAACAGCCGTTTCCTCCCGGGGAACTAGCCGGCGAGATTGCTCCGGTAGCCGAGGGATCCCTAGCGGCGATCATCTATACTTCCGGGACTTCTGGGCGTCCCTTGGGGGTGGAACACTCCCGGGAAACCATGTATTGGGCATGGGCGAACTATCGTGACGCCTTCGATTACCGTAACTCGGATACCGGGTTGGCGCTGGCGCCCTTGTCCCATATCGGCGGGTTTAATGGCACCACCAACGATATTTTTTGTCACGGCGGCAAAATAGTAGTGATCGCGGGCTTTTCTCCGCTAGCCGCTGCCCGGATTATTCGCGAAGAACAAGTTACCATCGGGTTCGCGGTTCCCACCATGTTCACCGGGATGCTAGATGCCCTGGCGCAAGAGGCGGGGGAGGAACTCACGGAAAATCCCTTCCCGCATTGGCGCCGTCCCCTAATCGGAGGCGCGCCCCTACCGGCAGCCCTAGCGCGGCGGATGGAAAAACTACAGCTGCGTCCCATCCAGGTGTGGGGGATGACCGAAACCGGAGGGGCTGGTTGTTACCTGGGAATAAACGAATCCTTAGCGCACCCCGAGGCCGCTGGTCGTCCCTTCACTTATTCCCAAGTGGCGGTGCGCGATGCGGACGGCAAGGTGCTACCCGCAGGTAGCCAAGGGCAAGTAACCATCAGTGGTCCGCACGTATGCAAAACCAACTATCCGGGCAAAGCCATGAGCGCTATCGAGGGGCAGATCGAAACCGGCGATATTGGCTATATCGGTGAAGACGGATTGCTGCGCTTATCCGGGCGGGCAAGCGACGTAATCATTAGCGGCGGGGAACACGTGTTCCCCGCGCAGGTAGAGGACGCGCTCTCAACTTTCCCCGGTATCGGGCAGGTCGCGGTGATCGGCCTGGAGGACGAGTATTGGGGACAACGAGTCTGTGCAGTAGTTACCGGAACCGCTACCCTCGAGGATCTTAAACCCTTCCTAACAGGTAAACTAGCCGCCTACAAGATTCCCAAGCAAATAATCCAAGTGAGCGCGCTGCCTCTAAACAGCGCCGGAAAACTATCTCGCCAAACCCTCCGCCAGTCACTAGCAGCTCGCGGGGAATAAGTTTTCCCTCCCGCCCAAGAATTCGGAAAAACCGCAGGCATTTTCCGGATTTCGGGGAGTGAGGTAAAAACTGCCTCCAACGTTCCTTTCGTATCTCCAAACGTTATTTAAGTCCCAAGAAAACTGTGGTGCTTAAGTGTAGCTGCTATCAATCCAATAGCCGCTAATGATTGACTTAGGCTTGCCTTAGTTATTAGGATTTTGGTATGGAAAATACGTCTTCGTTGCCTCAATCTGATCGTTCAACCAGTACCGCTGCCGGATATTGGGTGCTCGCTCGTGCCGGTAAGCGAGTGCTTCGTCCTGGCGGGTTGAAGCTGACGAAACGGATGTTGAGTGCAGCCAATATGCAGGGAAAGAAAATCGTGGAGTTCGCGCCAGGGCTGGGTCGTACCGCACAATTAATCGTGAGCGAAGGCGTAGCCTCTTATGTTGGTGTCGATCAGGATCCGGCGGCAGTCGCCCGGGTGGAAGCCATCGTCAAACCCCACGGCGGAACGGTTATTAATGCTAAAGCGCAAGAGACCGGGTTGAGTAGTGAAAGCGCTGAGGTAGTGGTGGGGGAAGCGATGCTGACTATGCAAGGTGAAAAAGCCAAAGCCGAAATAGCTGCCGAGGCATTCCGCCTCCTCAAACCCGGGGGTCGTTACGCCATCCACGAGCTAGGGCTCACCCCAAATGATATCGACCCAGAGTTGGCTGACGGGTTACGCAAGCAATTAGCCCGCACGATTCGAGCTAATGCGCGTCCGCTGACCGAGAATGAATGGCGTGCGGTACTCACGAATGCGGGTTTTGAGGTGGAATGGAGAGGTTTTGCACCGATGGCGTCACTATCGCTCAGGCGTAACCTGGCTGATGAAGGCCTCTTGGGGGTAGCCCGGATTATCCGTAACCTAATCCGGGATAAAGACCTACGAGCCCGGGTTCTTCAGATGCGATCCACTTTCAACAAATACCGCGACCACCTGACCGGAATCGCGATAGTAGCTAAGAAGCCATCCGAGTAATTTATCTCCTTAATCACCTGAAAGGTAACCTTCATGAACGCTGAAACTCCAGCATCCCCAGCCCTAGGTTTTATCAACAATCTAGCTAATGAAATCGGGTACGCGGCAGGCTCAACTGTCTCAAAAACTTTGCTGCGCGCAGAGGGCGTCAACGTTGTGCTATTTTCCTTCGATGCCGGCGAGGAGCTTTCCGAGCATACGGCTGCGATGCCGGTGCTTGTCGAAACTTTAGAAGGTGAGCTTGAAATTACCGCCGAGGGTAAAACAGTAATCCTACTACCTGGTGGGTTAGTACATTTCACCACCCGATTACCGCATGCCGTTAAAGCCATCAAGCCATCAAAAATGGTGCTCTACATGATGGCAAGACCGCAAAACTAATCTCGACGGATGAGAGTCGCAGGGAGGAAAAACTTACTCCCTGCGCTATCCACGCATATTAGGAAGTACGGGACGCTAGCAGGGCGGAAGCTTCTTGGCGCGCGGTGCCTTCCTCACCAAGTTGCGCAAGATTAGCGGGAAGCTCCCGGCCTTTCGCCTGCATGGCGCGCGCCCACAGCCGCCCGGCCCGGTAGGAAGAACGTACCAAGGGGCCGGCCATTACTGCCGAAAAGCCCAGGCTATAGGCGTATTTTGACAGTTCCACGAATTCGGTGGGTTTGACCCAGCGATCAATGGGGTGATGCAGGGGGGAGGGACGCAAGTATTGGGTGATGGTCATAATATCGACTTTGGCATCCCTTAGAGCGCGCAGGGCGGCCTCGATTTCCTCGCGAGTTTCTCCCATCCCTAAAATCAGGTTCGATTTGGTGATCAAACCGGCATTGGAGGCGGCCTCTAATACTTGCAGGGAACGCTCGTAGCGGAAGGCGGGGCGAATCTGCCGGAAAATCCGGGGTACGGTTTCCAGGTTGTGTCCGAATACTTCGGGACGGGATGAGAACACTTCCTCTAGGGCGCCGATGTGTCCTCGAAAGTCATCTACCAGCAGTTCTACCCCAGTATTGGGGGATTTAGCGTGAATCTGGCGCGCGGTTTCCGCATACAGCCAGGAGGCGCCATCGGGTAGGTCATCGCGGGAAACTCCAGTGACCGTCGCGTACCGGAGCCCTAGTTCGGCGACCGAGTCCGCGACTCGGCTCGGTTCCTCCCGGTCATATTCGCCGGGGCGTCCGGTGGCAATATCGCAAAAGTCGCAGCGGCGGGTACAGACCGCGCCGCCAATCAAGAAGGTGGCTTCCCGATCCTGCCAACATTCATAGATATTGGGACAATTGGCTTCCGCACACACCGTGTTTAGCCCGGAACGGCGCACCAGGTGCCGCATATCCATATAGTTCTTACCCGAAACTACCTTAGTTTTTATCCACTCGGGCTTATCTTCGATGGGGCTGAGGGCGTTCCGTGCCTCTACCCGCAATAGTTTGCGCTCGCCCACTTCAGGAAGTGTAGACATCTTCGCCCTCTCGCTCGTTTTCTTCACCTCTAAAGTAAGGGGTGTCTAAGTTGCGCTGCAACCCGGCGATTACGGGTTCGCGCATAGAAGCCACAGTTTCGCTGCATCCTTGTTCACTCATGGAAGTTACCCAAGCATCGGCCAGGCCACAGGGAATGATCCGAGCGAAATCACTAAAAGTAGGATTCACGTTGAGGGCGAAACCGTGCATGGATGCACCCCGCGCAGTGTGAATCCCGATGGCGGCAATCTTTTTATCAATTTCCCCGGGTTTTAACACCCAAGCACCTGCCCGTCCCTTGATCCGCTGCGCCTGAATCCCATAGGGCTCTAGGGTGTCGATTACTACCTGTTCCACGGCGCGAATAAAGCGAATAACATCTAGAGGCTGCGGCAGTTTCACAATCGGGTAGCAAACCAGTTGCCCCGGGCCATGCCAAGTTACCGAACCACCCCGATTTACCTCGATTACCGGCACATCTTTATTAGGTACATCTTCCGGTTTGGTGTTGCGTCCCACCGTGAAAGTGGGGGAGTACTGCACTAAGAGCGCCGTGTTTTCTCTCGTTCCCGCTGCTACCTCGCCGTGTATCTGTTTATGCAGTTTATCCAGGGTGCGATAGTCCTGCAGTTGCCCGGTTAAATCCATTATTTGCACGCCTACAGCCTACCTGCTTTATCCGCTGTCTAGAGGGCGGGAGCGGTGACTATAAGCCAGCAACGAAATCCGCCAAGATTTTTTCTACCTGCCGAGTTTCCACTAAGAATCCGTCATGGCCGGAGGAGGAAGTAACTTGCTGGTACTGGGCGCCGGGAATTTGGCGGGCCAGTTCTGCGCATTCGCTTACCGGGAATAAGCGGTCAGAATCTACTCCAATCACCAGGGTGAGTGCGGAGATAGATCCGGCGACGCGGCGGGTACCGCCGCGCCCGCGCCCGATATCGTGAGTGATCATCGCGCGAGTTAGCGTCCGATATGATCCGGGATCGAAACGCTGCGTCAGTTTCTTCCCGTGATAATCCAGGTAGGACTCCACCGCATAGCGTCCCCCTGCCAGGGGATTTTCACCGCCTTGAGGGTCATGCCCAAACCGGGTGTTTAACTCGCCGGCGGTGCGATAGGTGGCATGCGCGATTTGCCGCGCCAACGCCATTCCGGGATTACCCGCTTCTTTATCGCCCGATAAGTAGTAGTCGCCACCATCAAAGCTGGTATCTAACTCTTGGGCACACACCTGCATATGTGCCCAACCGGTCTGGTCAGCGCTGGTCGCTGCTGCGGTAGCGACCAGCGCTAAAGCGCGTACCCGCTGCGGATAGAGGCACGCCCACTCCAGGGCGCGAAAGCCCCCTGCTGAAGGCCCCACTACTAAAGCCCAAGACAGTATTCCTAGCTGCCTGCGCAATTTATTTTCCGCGCGCACCTGGTCACGGGTAGTGATTTCCGGAAACCGTGAACCCCAAGGCAGGCCATCGGGTGCCGGCCAGGCCGGGCCGGTAGAGCCTTGGCATCCGCCTAGACAATTGGGTGCCACCACAAAGTAACGATCCGTATCAATCGGTTTGCCCGGGCCAACTACTCGCTCCCACCAACCGGCAGTGGGGTGTGCGGGGCTTTGTAAGCCCATCACATGAGAATCCCCGGTTAAGGCGTGTTCAATCAAGATTGCATTAGAGGCATCCGCATTGAGTTTCCCCCAAGTTTCATACGCCAGGTAGCCGCCTGGCAGGGAGCCTCCATTTTCTAAAGGCAGTTCCCCGAGGGAAACAAACTGGCGGTTACCGGGATCATCCCCTGGTAGCCAAGTGGGATTATTTGCCCAGTTAGTGCCGGGATATTGCAGGCGGGGGTTAACACTAACGCCTTGCGCTTTATCTTTTACTGTCGTTGGCATTTTGGTTCTTCCTTCGAGTTTTATCTGCTGCAGGTACGAAGGTTACTTGCTGATCGCCGCAAACCCGGCCTCTAGATCAGCGATAATGTCTGTCACGTCCTCAAGGCCGACTGAAACCCGGATAGTGGATTGGCTGATACCCGCCGCCGCTAACTCTTGTTCATTTGCCTGCGAATGAGTGGTAGAGGCCGGATGGATAACCTGGGAACGCAAATCTCCCAGGTTCGCTACGTTAGTTAGCAGCTTCAAAGCATCTACGAAAGCTTCTCCCGCTGCGCGGTCACCCTTGAGATCAAAAGCCAAAACCGCGCCCGCACCGCCGGGAGCATATTTTTGCTGCAAATCATGGGTGGGAGACGACTGCAGCCCCGAATAGTTCACCGCTGTTACCTGCGGATGTGCTTCTAAGAACTCCGCTACTTTTTGGGCGTTCTCTACGTGGCGTTGCACCCGCAGCGAGAGGGTTTCAATCCCGATATTTACTAAGAAGGAGTTAAAGGGGCTGGCTGCAAAGCCAAAGTCACGTAGCCCCTGCACCCGGGCTTTCACGATGAATGCGCTTTCCCCTAGGTCTTTGTATACCAGGCCGTGATAGGAAGGATCCGGTTGGTTGAACTGGGGGAAACGCTGCGGCTCGGCGCCCCAATCGAAAGTGCCGCCATCAACAATCACTCCTTGGATAGAGTTGCCATGTCCGCACAGATATTTCGAGGCCGAATGCACCACAATATCGGCTCCCCACTCTAGCGGGCGGGTCAAATAGGGGGTGGCCACCGTGTTATCGACGATAAAAGGCACTCCGACCCGGTGTGCTGCCTGGGCGACGGCCTCAATATCTAGAAAATCATTTTTCGGGTTGGGAATAGTTTCCCCAAAGAACGCGATAGTGCGCTCATCGGCGGCGGCCTCCCACTGCGATGTATCGGTAGGGTCGGCAACAAAAGTAGTGGTGATGCCATAACGCGGCAGATTATTGGCCAGGAACGCGATGGTGCCGCCATATAGAGAAGGCGAAGCCACGATATTGTCTCCGGCCTCGGCAATCGTCAAGGTAGTCAGCGCAATCGCAGCGGCTCCCGAAGAAGTTGAAAGCGCCCCCACTCCGCCCTCTAGGGAGTTAACCCGCTCCTCGAAAACCTCGTTAGTGGGGTTATTTAGGCGAGTGTAGATAGGACCAGGTTCTTTTAAGGCGAAACGATCCGCGCCCTGTTTCGCGTCCTTAAAAACGTAACCATTGGTTTGATAAAGGGGAGGCACCGGGGATCCGGTTTCTTTATCGGGACGGTATCCGGCGTGAATCTGGCGAGTGTTGAAGCCCCAGTTTTGCTTAGTCATTTTCTTTTATCCTTTTCAAAGTAGATTTGGGTTTTATAAACGTTTGCCAATAGTCCACTTCGGATAAAGAAAAAGCCCGGCAAGGCAGTCCAAAGGGACTTTCTTTGCACGGGCAAACGCGTCGCCGCCTAGGGGCGGACTGAGAAGAGCTGACCGTGCGGGTCAGCTGAACATTCGACGTGTCATGCCCCTAAGATAACCCGGTTTTCCCCGCCAATAGCAAGCCAGTCTTAAAAGTTGAGAACTAAGTCACTGTTTTGGTGGGGGAAAAATTTTCGATTCTGTGTCCTGTAACGGCTGAAAAAGCGGCCCTCACGAGTTAATCTGGAGGAAAGAGGAACCGTAAAGGAGAAATCATGAGCAATGACAGCTTGCCCAGTGTAGATACCAATGCTGACCCGGTAGTGACCTGGAATGTTCAAGAGGGCGCGATGGTGGCTGCCAAGCTCGACCCGAGGGCGGTCTGCCAGTTCTTCCGGGAACAAAATATCGTTGCCGAGGCAGACTGGTTTCCCGATACCCCGCACTTGCTGGGGGTAAATGTGCTCCGTAACCAAGCCGACGGTCTCGCTTCTCTAGACGCGGCCGGAGAACCCTTGCGGGTAGGGGCAGCGCTCCCGGAAGTAGTAAACAAACTGGCAGAAGATTTCGAGGCCGATGTCTTAATCGGGGAATATCAAGCCAATAAGCTACCTGCCGATAAGCCGATGCCTTCGCGCTCTTCTGATCGCAGCCAACCGGTGCGGGTAGTGGAAATTTCGCGGATGCCGGTTTCTTCAGTACCATTTTGCGCGGCAGCAGAAGGGAAAACCCTCGGGTGCGTAACCCTTCCGGAAGGCCGGATTGCGCTGTGCTATGAAACCATCCGCGCAGATATTGTTGAAGGTTCTTTAATCTCCCGGATTCCCGCCGTGGGACTCTATGTTTCTGACCATGACCAGCGGATAGTGGCAGTTACCTCCGATGAAGTTGCCGACCCGGAAAAACTGGCGATTCACTCCTGGTTGCTGCAAACCGAGGTGGTACCAGGGGCGGTCGAAAATCCGGATCCGGCGTTGGAAGAACAGGTGCGTGATTATCTTGGGCACTCCTCCTCGCCAAATCGGATTGCTGAAACTGTCGGTTGTGACGCTGAGCAATTAGCAGAGACCTTTAAGATTACCGGTCAAGACGGAATGGTGCGGGCAATTGAAGTTATGGGGCTCCCAGCCGAAGCCGCCGCTTTCCTCTATGGACGGCTTGAACTAGAAGACGTGCCCGGAATTGAAATCTTCCACGAGCCCGGTTGGGCAGCAGCCATGGGACATAGCGTAGATATGCGGATTTTGCATTCAGATGAGGACGCGAAGACTCCCTTCGGAATCTTACGGAAACTAGAAATAGAACACCCCACTTTGATGAAAGTGGTAAATGCGGCGCAAATGACAGTGGGCATCGGTTTAGTCGGGGCTGGTCTAGTCGGTCTGGCAGGTAAGAAACGTTTCTCAAAGCTATCTCTGCTCGGCGGCTTAATGCTAGGTATTGATGGGGGATTGCGTTCTTCGGTGGTTCTCCACATGAATAGTCGGATAGTGGGCGACCTGTAGCCTTACCCTTCTGTTTGCTAGCTCAGCAGCTGCACAACTTATTTCGGGTTCTTACGCCCGGGGGATGATACCCCGCGCGTTAAAAGTTAGCTCCTAGCGAGGATCCCGGCGCCCATCTTTTAAGGAGCGCAGAAAAGCAATCCGTTTTTCATGCCGCGCGATCATTTGGTCAATGAGGGTGGCAACCTGGCCTCGCCACGGTTTCCCGCTTTGGGTCACCAGGCGCGAGCGCCATAGCGGTGCTTTCCCCAGAGCAAAATGGTCAGGTAAAGAAGTGTCGTCGGAAACATCCAGATCCACGGCGCCACTGAGACGATGATGTGCCCAATCCAAAGTTAGCGGCTCCGACAAGGACACATAGTTGGGGCGTTCAGTAGCATGTACGTCTTTGGCTTCGTTAACTGTGAGAGCCTTAGGGGGATTGGCGATAAAAGCGCAAGAAATCAGCATCACCCGAGACAGCAAGTTGATCCACAGCAGTAGCGTGGCAATGGCGGCAAAAGAAGCTAGCAGCGGGTTATCAACTGCGCCCACAACCGAAGTTCCCAGGGATCTAATCAGAGAAGCTACTATCCCAAATATTGCTAGTCCCCACCGCAGATCAGCTTTTGGCGCCCTCACTAGTGCCACGAAACGAAGCAATATCCATAAGATTAACCCGTCGATAGCGGCGCTAATCAGAAAAGAACCAATCCGAATCATTGCCGAAGCGAAGGCGGATTCCAATCCCAGTGCCGAAAATATTTGATTGCCAATAACCGTATGTACCAAGGTAAGAATCCCGGTCGCACCTACTCCGAAAGAAATCGCCACAAACCCCAGGAGGTCGCGGAATTTTTCACTTGCCGCTCCCGAAGGAACCTGATCAATTCCGAACATGGCGCGGATGGAAGACTTCATAGCGCGCATTACCGAAGTCGCGGAAAATATTAGTACCACCACCGCCACGATTCCGGTTATCGAAAAGGAAGTAGAAATTACTAGATCTGAAGGATTCAGGATTCCGGAAGATCCCTTCCATTCCAATACTCCGGGAAGAGAAGCTGCCAGCGAAGAAAATACCGCATCTTGCAGCTTAGGACTGCGCCCCAGCAATCCTAAGAGCACCGTAACCCCGATAGTGAGGGCGGCGGTGAGTGAAAAGATTGCCGAATATGCGATCCCTCCGGCCAGTAAGGCGCCCCGACCGTTACTGTAACGCATCAGCGAACGTATAATCCGCAGGCGTTGCAGCCAGGAAACTAATAGCTTGGCTTTAGCGACTAATCCGGATGCAGCTTTCACCTCAATAAAACTGGGTGAAAACTGGTCTGGGTGGCGCTCGCGAACAGAAAGCTGCGGGGAGTTACGTCTACTTCTCATACTCTTCATACTCTCAATCTAACGGTTTTCGCTGGCATCAGTCGCATTCAGTGAAACGAACAAAACCGCGCGAGAAAAAAGACAAATAGCAACAAAATAGGGTAACCTAAAGAAAATGCTTTACGGCAGCTAAATGGAGATACACATGTTAGCGCACCAGCGACACGATGAGATTTTACGGCAAGTTAATGAAAGTGGATCAGTGCGGGTAACTGATCTGGTTAAGCAGCTGGGAGTCTCGGAAATGACCGTGCGCCGTGACATTAGAGTACTGGCTGCTCGGGGGTTGTTAGAGCGGGTTCACGGGGGTGCAGTTAAGCTCGAGGGCGCCAGGGAAGCGCAACGGCCAGCGCTGGAGACCTCTAGTGGAGAACAAAGAGCTTTAGCCCAAGCCGCTCTAGCTACCATCCGCCCCGGATCTTCAGTTTTTATTGGCGCCGGTAGCTGCGGTGAGCATCTGGCAAACTTAATCACCGAAAGTGAGTTTTTTTCATCCCTCACGGTGATAACTAACTTTATGCCGGTGGCTAAGCTTCTTGATCAGGCGCAACAACGCCAGCGAGACCAAGGAATCGCCCCGGCTCAGGTAATCATCTTCGGGGGGCAACCGGAAAGGTACGAAAACCTAGGGCCGCTCACTTTAGGCGATGCCCATAACTTCCATTTACATTCGGTATTTATCGAAGCGGAAAGTCTAGCTGCAGAAACTGGATTAAGCTGCGAGAATATTAATAGAGCGGCTTTACATAGAGTGCTAATCCGCAATAGTGATTTCGCAACCGTGATGGTACCCAACCGTGCCTGGCAGCAGACAACCCTAAATGTGGTGTGTCCTCTTAGTAAGCTTTCGCGAGTAATCGCCGGTGGTGAACCCCCCAAAGAAATAGCTGACGCCATGAAACAGTCACAAATAATGGTGGAAGTGTGTGAGCTCTAAACCAGGCCGAACCCGATAGGTTTTATTGATGAATCTACATGTAATTGTGCCAGCCGGGGGGCCGGGAAGTCGTCTCTGGCCCCTCTCGCGAGCAGGTAAACCTAAGTTTCTACTGGATTTACTGGGGGAGGGACGCACCCTCTTGCAAGCTACCGTTGACCGACTTGCCCCCTTGACGGCATCGCTAACGGTAGTAACCGGCACTAGCCATGCCGCCGCCGTAGCCTCGCAAAATCTAGCTGAGCGGCTGGAGGCAGAGGCCCAAAGCCAATATCAGATCCTGGAAGAACCCAGTCGGAAAAACTCGCTGGGGGCGATTACCTGGGCAGCAGCTCGGTTGCAGCAAAAATATGGAGCGGTGATTGCGGGATCTTTTGCCGCCGATCATGCCATAAAAAATGTTCCCGTATTTCGCAGTGCCGTAGCTGCCGCGATTAAGGCGGCAGCGGATGGGAAAATCGTAACTATCGGGATTGCTCCTACCTATCCTTCCACTGCTTACGGTTATATCTGTGCCTCAGATAAGGTTTTAATCCCCGGAAGCGAGCAACCCCCGGTTTTGGAAGCTCAAAGTTTTAAGGAAAAGCCCAGTGAGCAGCAGGCCAGCAGTTACCTAGAAACCGGCGACTATTTTTGGAACGCCGGGATGTTTGTTTTCAATACCGAAGTGTTCTTGTCTCACCTTGCCACTTTACTTCCTAACTATTATGAAACCGTTCAGAAGATGGTGCGCCTTACCCCCGGAAGTGCAGAGTTTTTAGAACTCTGGGAATCCCTGCCTTCCTATCCCATAGACACCGCGATTGCAGAACCGGTAGCCAGCAAGGATGGGGTAGCGGTAGTAGCCGCCGAGAACTTTGGTTGGTCCGATGTGGGTGATTTTGCTTCCTTGCGCCAGGGCATTGCCGGTGATAACCCCGAAAACTCCATAGTGCGCGGCAGCGGCGAAACTGAGCTACTGGCCAGCCCGGGAGCTTTTATCGATCACCACGGGGAAGAAAAGCTGGTGGTGTTGGGAATCCCTAATGCGGTAGTGATTCGCCGCGCAGACGTAACCTTGGTGACTACCACGCAACATGCGCAACAGCTAGGTGAGGTAGCCGCAGAGCAAGGAGAGCTGCGGTGAAGCTTTGGCGGCGGCTAGGGATAGCGGTGGCAGTATCTTTGAGCCTATCTGCTTGCGCCGGAACCAACGTGGCACCAGCCGGTTACATAAATGCGGCAGATTTTCGTACCTGCCTCCTAACTTTAGGTAAGGGAGAAGCTGGCTCTATCAACGCCAATGCCGTTACCGCTTTAAATGACGGAAAAAAGCGTTTAGGGGTGGCCTCGCGCCGCACTAGTATCGATTCTGCAGCGAAGATAGAAAAAGCTATTGCTCGCGATATTTCTGCCAACTGTTCATTGATTATCGGGGTAGGAGATGCCTTTCTGGAGCCCCTAATGGAGCAGGCGAAATATCATCGGTCACGTCATTTTGCCCTGCTGCTTCCTCCGGGAACTACCGCGCAGGCTACTCGCGATAACCTAGCCATCATCACCTATGATCTGAGTCAACCCGCCTATGTAGCCGGTTTTATCGCGGCCGGTACTTCCGCCAGTGGCAAGGTAGCGGTAGTTGCCGGAGAGAAAAATCAGATTAATACCACCCTGATTTCCGCTTTTTCCCAAGGGGTAGCTCGCTACAACCTAGAACAGGGACAGGAATATCGGCAGTCCCTAAAAGTTAAGGTTATCCCAGGGACAGACCGGTTCTACCTGGGAGCAAAGGCTAATAATGCTAGGGTAAAAACCCAAACGAAGGCAGTAATAAAACAGGGTGCGGATGTAATATTTTTCGCCGAGGGCGCCCAAAACTCCGGTGGTTTAGAAGCCATTATTAAAGCGAATATGGATAAAGACAAGGCGGAGCAGGCTGCAGAAGAAGCTAGCAAACATGGTGCAAATCCGGTCGAGGTCGAAAAACCCAGCCCTACCCCCTCGGAAAGTTCTCCTACGCCTACTGTCAGCCCGGAAGAAATCGATTCCGTGGAAAGCATTACAGCAATTTGGTATCTAACTGACGGACATGAAACCCAGGATGATCTCCCCGGGGGGCGCCCGCCGGTCTTGACTTCAATTGTTCCTGACCTGTCTCAGGCAATGATTTCGCTGATTGAAGAGGCACGTAAAGACAGATTTGCGGCGAACTCTACCCAGATCGTCGGAACCTACCAGAATGGATGGGTAGGGTTAACTCCGTTTTATGAATATGGTTCTACCGTGCCTAATGGGGTAAAGAAAAACGCGCAGATTATTGAGGAAGAATTCCGTCAAGGAACCCTGAAACTGTAGGGAAAATTCGCGGCAATGGTAAAACTGGACAACTAGCGGTTACTAATTTGCGGTTACTGATTGTGAAGGCGAGCTAGACTTCATCAGGGTAGAGTTCGTGAATAGCTACCGCTAAATCAATGACTTCTTGCTTGCTCATCTCGATTACTAGGCGTCCGCCCCCTAAAGCTGGTAAACGTAGCACGACTTCCCGGCCGGCTTCGGTGCGGACTCCGTCCTCGGCGACTTCTAACGGACCATCTCCGGTTCGTGGTTTCATTGCTGCCATGCTAACCCCCAGAGAGCTATATTAAAACGGCTGAAACAGCGATTACCTAGCTAATTATAGCAGATGAAGACCTATACTCGCCTTGCGCGCTGGTGATCCCGATTAGAGACCCCAGGGAGATGGATAGTAAAGGCGAACTTTTAGTTGAAAAACTAGAGATCTTCGGGCGCTTTACCGATAATCTCTAGAGCTTCGGCAGGAGTATCAACCAATTGCACGGACGCCAATTCCTCCGCGGTAATCATTCCCAACCCGATCGCCTGGTCTTTTATCCAAGACAGCAGGCCGCTCCAATAGCTGCGTCCAACCAGCACGATGGGGAAAGACTGGATTTTACCAGTTTCCGCCAAGGTGACTGCTTCGAAAAGCTCATCTAAAGTACCGAAGCCACCCGGTAAAACCATAAAACCCTGCGCATATTTCACGAACATGGTTTTGCGAGCGAAAAAATATCGGAAATAAATCCCCAGTGAAACCCAATCATTGAAAACTTGCTCGTGCGGTAGCTCGATCCCCAGTCCTACCGCAATGCCTCCGGCTTCGGTACAGCCTTTGCAGGTGGCCTCCATTTGCCCGGGGCCGCCCCCGGTAATCACCGACCAGCCAGACTGCGCTAAGAGCTTGCCAGTTTCTTCTCCCAAAGCATATTCGGGGGCTTCCGGGGAGGTGCGGGCGGATCCGAAAACTGAGATGGCCGGTCCTAATTCCGCCAAGGCCCCGAATCCCTCGATAAACTCGCTTTGAATTCTCAGTACCCGCCAAGTGTCATTGTGGAGCCAGTCGGTATCCTTTTGGGGACTAAGTAAGCGCTGCTCCGAAGTCTCAGTAGGCATTAGGGCATTACTCATTTGGATAGGGCCGCGGCGGTAGACGCCATCATTTTTAAAACTTCTCACTCGCGCAGCATACCAGTAGGCAGTTGAAGCCTTAGTTAACAGCGCCGAAACATTGGGTAGCCCGCCGCAGCAGAAAGTAAAAAACTGCTAGTAGTGGCCGGAAAATCCCCAAGGAAAATTTTTCTGCCAGAGGGCAGAAACTTCGCCAGCTTACTCGGGCGGGCAATAAACCCCCACTGCTAAGCCATCACCACAGGTGAGCACATTAGCAATGAAACGTTCGTCGTTAAGTAATCCGGTAACCGCTTGCCGCATTTGGGTAGTTTCCATTTCCCGGCGCGCCGGGTCTCCCACCTGATCCATCCAGAGGGCATGCACGATCGCCACCATACCGCCGGGACGCAGAATCCGGGTGGCTTGTTCGATATAACTGGAAATCTCCCTGACGTCCCCGTCGATTACCACCAGGTCATAGGCGGCACCTGCCATGCGGGGGAGGACCTCTAGCGCATGCCCATTGATGAGCCGGGTACGATTCGACTTCTGGGTGGCAAGACGGAAAGCGGTGCGGGCTGCTTGCTGGAACTCTGATTCGGAATCAATGGTGGTAAGTACCCCGTTCTCAGACATTCCAGATAGCAGATATAAGCCCGAAACTCCTGCCCCGGTGCCAATCTCGAAAACAGCTTTCGCACCGCAGGCAGCCGATAGCATCCGCAAAGCAGCTCCGGTGGCAGGAGAAACCGGGGCAGCCCCCATTTCTACCGCGGCAGTTCGTGCCGCGGTAGTGATCTCGTCCTCAAGCACCTGAGACTCAGTCCAGTCCCAACTCAAAGCTTTATTGTTATTCATTACGACTTCCTCGCTAGCGGATCTACGCTTGCAACCAGTTTACGAAACCATTCCCTTAACTTACAGGGGTTTAACCCCGAGGTTACGTCCCGCCAACGAACGGGTACGTTTCGCCAGTGCCTTGGCCACCTGGTTGATGGCTTGGGAGGCCGGAGAATCAGGGTGCATAGCCACCACCGGGGTGCCCTGGTCTGATCCCTCCCGCAGCGCGATATCTAACGGGACGTTCGCCAAAACGGGCACTTCGTATCCCAGATGGGCGCTGAGGCGTCCGGCAACCATATCTCCGCCACCGGTGCCGAATAAATGCAGCTTACTGCCATCTTCTTGCGGCAGATAAGACATGTTTTCGATTACCCCGATAACTCGCTGTTCGGTTTGCTCGCCGATAACCCCGGCGCGCTCGGCTACTTCTGCCGCTGCCACCTGCGGGGTAGTTACTACCAGAATCTCGGAGCCGGGCAGCAACTGGGAAATCGAAATTGCCACGTCTCCAGTCCCGGGAGGTAGATCCAGCAGCAGCACGTCTAGGTCGCCCCAGTAAACATCGGCTAAGAACTGTTGGAGGGCGCGGTGCAACATGGGGCCGCGCCAAACTACCGGTTGTCCTTCCGGGACAAACATGCCGATGGAAATAACTTTTACGCCCGCGGCTACCGGGGGAACAATCATGCCGTCGATCACGGTGGGTTCTTCTGCGACCCCCAACATCCGAGGAATGGAAAAACCATAAATATCGGCATCTAGCACGCCGACTTTGAGACCTTGGGAGGCCAGAGCCAGCGCCAAGTTGGCGGTCATTGAAGATTTACCGACCCCACCTTTACCGGAAGTAATCGCGTAGACCCGGGTCAGGGAATCAGGTTGGGCAAAGGGAATCACGTTTTGCGGCCCTGAAAGTTTTTCTTTCAGCGCGGCACGTTGCTCCTCATCCATGACGCCCATTTCTACGTTCACCGCACTTACCCCGGGAACTTTAGAAACCTCTTCTTGCACGTCCTTTTCAATTACTGACTGCAGGGGGCAACCGGCGATAGTCAAATCCACACCGACTTTGACAGCACCGTCCTCGCCAATAGAAATTTCACGCACCATATCCAGGTCGGTAATTGCCCGCCCTAGTTCCGGATCAATTACCCGACTTAGTGCCTGCCTAATCGCGTCTTCATTTAACTGACTCATGCCCTCCATCCTATAGGGTGCGCGCCAATACCTCACTTTTGTTAGCTAAGCTAATGGCGATACTGGGGCAGGCTCGATTTGAACAGGTTTTTTTGGAGTAGCTAAAACGGTTAAGAGGATGCTTGGTTGCCCGCTCCGGCGGTTAAAACGATGATTATTCCTCGGTTTCGCGGCGTTGCTTCTGGTCGTCCTCGTCCTTCAGCTCATCTAAGAGATCGCGAAGTTCGCCTCGCACAAAATCCCGGGTGGCCACTTCGGACATAGAAAGACGCAGAGAAGCAATCTCGCGGGTGAGATATTCGATTTCGGCATGGTTCTTTTCCGCACGGCGGCGGTCTTGCTCTGCAGAAACACGGTCACGGTCATCTTGTCGGTTTTGTGCCAACAAAATTAGCGGGGAAGCATAGGAGGCCTGTAGGGAGAGCATCAAAGTAAGGGCAGTAAATCCTAGGGAAGCGCTGTCAAAGCGCCAGGATTCCGGAGCCCAGGAGTTCCAAGCCAACCAAAGCACTACAAATACGGTCAGGTAGACCAAAAATTGGGGAGTTCCTTGGAAACGAGCAAAAGACTCGGAAACTTGCCCGACGCCCTCAGACTGTAAATTGATGCGCGGAAGTCGAAAACGACGTTTCCTTTCGCGGGGAGTGTCAAGCCTGTCCGCCATCTTCGATCCTTTCTCTTTCCATCGCTAAATCAGTTTCTTCTTCGTCCGCATCGCGCCAATCCTCCGGTAAGAGGTGATCGAGCACGTCATCGACGCTAACTGCGCCTAACAGGTGCCGATTCTCATCGACGACTGGAACTGCAGTCAGGTTATAGGTAGCCAGCAACCGGGTAACCGTGCCGATACCGGCAGTGGGATCCACTCCTTTAAGATCGTCATCCAGGATTTGCCCGAGGAGGGTTTGGGGAGGTTCGCGCAAGGCTTTTTGGATATGGACTGCCCCCAAAAACCGCCCGGTGGGCGTCTCGGTGGGGGGACGACATACGCATACCAGTGCAGCGAGAGCAGGGGGAATATCTTTGCGTCGCACGTGGGCTAGGAGGGTGGCAACATCGGCATCCGGGGGCAAAATCACGGGAGTGGTAGTCATTAAACCGCCGGCAGTGCGTTCCCCGTAGGCCATTAGCCGTCGCACGTCGGCTGCCTCTTCCGGTTCCATTTCTGCTAACAGAATTTGGGCTTGCTTTTCGGGTAGCTCATTTACCAAGTCGGTGGCATCGTCAGGCTGCATCACATCCAAAATATCGGCCGCTCGTGCCACATCCAGAGAGGTGAGGATGGCAACCCGATCTTCTTGACCTAGCTCTTCTAGCACGTCCGCAAGACGTTCATCTCCCAGCTGAGCAGCGACCTCTAAACGGCGTTCTTCGGGGAGATCTGCCAACACGTCTGCCACGTCCGCAGCTTTGGCGTCTTCCAGCTGGGCAAGCAGCGTCGTGGCCTCCTGGGGGAGCACTGATTTGCGCAAATGCGTTACCTCTGCCGGATCAATCAGCATAGTTTCTCCGCGGCTAAGAGCCAGTGCGGAAGTTACTCGCTGTACATAGAGTTTAGTGATGTACCAGTCGCGGCGATCGTCCTGTTCCATGCACATATCCTGGATTTTGACGTCCCCAGAACCATCGCGCATCGCCAAGACCCGATCCATCAGTTCGCCCATCACCATGGTTTCCGCTACCCGCTGTTGGAACTGGCGAATGTTGACCAGTCCCGTGGTAATTACCTGCCCGGGCTGGATAGCCACAATCCGGGTTACCGGAACGAACACCCTCCGATGTCCGGCCACCTCAACCACCAAACCCACCACCGTGGGCAGACCGGTAAAACGTAAAACAATAATTACGTCGGTTACCCGACCAATTTCATCCCCTACCGGGTCAAATACGCGAGTTCCTGCCAGCTTGCCAATAAAAATGCGCGAACCGACAGGTTTGATTGAGTGCTTGGCGTGCTCCATATCTCTAACTCTACTTGAAGATTTCAGCGGGCAAGACTTTAGCTAAAATGCTGCGGTGGCTTCTGCGGAAACTGTCCCCGGGGTAGCAGGTAAAGGGGGAACCTAGATTCGCCGGCGGCAAAATCTTGGGGCTTACGGCACAATAGTTTTGCAATGCGTTGATCCTGCGTAGACACTTGGGTTATGGCTTTTTCTCTGAATCGCACGGTAAGCGCACCTCCCACGGGGCAGGATTTAGCGGTCTTTTCCTCTAAAGAGGACGTGGACGAAGCCATCAATTATTTGAACTCCAAAGATTTCCCGCTGCAGCAACTGTTAGTGCAAGAGCGCGGTCTTACTCGCTCCAATCAAGTAGTCGGGATTGTCACCTGGCCAAAAGCCCTAATTGCTGGGTTTTCTCGCGGCCTAATGATGGGGATTTTCTTCGCTTTGCTGTTTGTGATTTGGAAACCATCCTGGGCGGTTTTTGCGCCTCTAGTGATCGTAGCCTGCGCTGCAGTGACAGCGATCGAGCGCCTTGTTGCCTGGGCGATTCGTTCTTCAGATGCAGGGTACCCGGTTGCTTATGCTTCCTCCTTGGCTGGGAAAGAGCACGTATTAATGACCGCAGCCGACTACTATACTGCCCGGCGTCTGCTCTTAGATGATTCCCGCTTCCAAGCGGCGGTAGTGGAACAAGATGCCCCGCCCAGTACTGATAGTGGGCCAACTGAGTTTGGTTCCCGCCCGGATGAGCGTCCTCGTTATGGGGTGCGCCTTAGTCCGCAGGCTCGTAAACAACTGCGGTCGCAACAGGCACAAGCGGCGGAAGCAACAGGCGCCGCTGACTCACCGATTTCTGAGCCTACAGCTCCGCAATCCCCAGAAACCGAAGGACAAGACTTAGCCGAGCAGCCTTCGGAGGGCGAAACCGGGCAGGCTGATCCCGAAAACAGTGAGCTAAACGACGCTCGTTAGCACTGGTAGCGGCCTCGGGGGTATATTTAAGAAAGTTCCGGCGCTGCGACCCTAATCCCCGCCGGTTTTTTCATGCCCGAGTGAACGCTCGGAACGGTAATAAGGAGGCGCGGATGAAGGTTCGCCAGGATTTGCGAAATGTGGCGATCGTTGCCCACGTAGACCACGGAAAAACTACCTTAGTAGACAAAATGCTTTGGGAATCGGGCGCCTTCGGTGACCATGCCAGCGTAGAGAAAACCGGCGAACGGGTAATGGATTCTGGCGATTTGGAGCGGGAAAAAGGGATCACCATCCTGGCGAAAAATACCGCGGTACATTATGCGGGTAAAGCTGCCCAAAATGTGGGAGTCAGCGAAGGAATCACTATTAACGTGATCGATACTCCCGGGCACGCTGATTTTGGTGGGGAAGTCGAACGCGCCCTGTCTATGGTGGATGGGGTAGTGCTGCTAGTAGATGCCGCCGAAGGGCCGCTGCCGCAAACCCGGTTTGTATTGCGCAAGGCGCTCGCTGCGCGCCTGCCGGTAATCGTGGTGATTAATAAAGTTGATCGCCCAGACTCCCGGATAGAAGAAGTAGAAGCCGAAACCGTTGACCTGCTCTTATCCTTGGCGCAAGACCTAGTGGACGAGGGTGAAGAAGTAGATTTGGATTCGCTGCTGGACGTTCCGGTGCTGTATTGCTCGGCAAAAGCCGGCTGCTGTTCCTGGGAAAAACCGCCTCGCGGGGAGCTACCTGGAAGCGACCTCCACGATCTATTTGATGCGATTATTAACCGGATTCCTGGTCCGGAATATGATCCCGATGCTCCCTTGGCCGCGCACGTCACCAACTTGGATTCTTCGCCTTTCCTCGGGCGTCTAGCTCTGCTGCGGATTCACAACGGTACTTTGCGGCATGGTGAACACGTGGGCTGGGCGCGTCATGACGGCTCGATAACCGATGTGAAATTAACTGAATTGCTAGCCACTTTCGGATTGGAACGTAAAAGTGTGGCGGAAGCCCACGCCGGAGATATCGTGGCAGTGGCCGGAATCCCCGAGATTACTATTGGGGAATCGCTAGTGGATCTAGAAGACCCCCGCCCTCTGCCCCTAATTAAAGTGGATGATCCCGCTATCTCCATGACTATCGGTACCAATACTTCTCCGCTGGCAGGCCGGGTTAAAGGACATAAACTCACGGCGCGACAAGTTAAAGATCGTCTGGATCGCGAACTCATCGGGAATGTGTCCTTGAAAGTGCTGCCTACCGAGCGTCCGGACGCCTGGGAGGTGCAAGGACGTGGGGAGTTAGCCTTGGCGATTTTGATTGAGCAGATGCGCCGGGAAGGATTCGAGCTCACCGCCGGTAAACCCCAGGTGGTAACCAAAGAGATTGACGGGAAAACCCATGAACCGATGGAGCAAATGACCATCGATGTCCCCGAAGATTACCTAGGTAAAGTCACCGAGTTAATGGCGGCGCGCAAGGGTAAATTGCAGACCATGTCGAATCACGGCACCGGCTGGGTGCGCCTGATTTTCCGGGTACCGGCGCGCGGTCTGATTTCTTTCCGTTCTAAGTTCCTAACCGAAACTCGCGGCTCGGGGATTGCCTCTTCTATTGCAGATGGTTATGCACCCTGGCAAGGTGCGATTACCCGGCGTCAAAGCGGATCTCTAGTGTCTGATCGCGCTGGAAAATCTACCCCCTACGCGATGATTCAGCTGCAAGAACGGGGAAGTTTCATTATTCAACCCGGCAGCGAGGTCTATGAGGGACAAGTAGTGGCGGAAAATCCGCGCGGGGAGGATATGGATGTCAATATTACCCGGGAAAAGAAGCAAACCAATATGCGTTCTTCTACTGCTGATGCCTTTGAAGGGTTAGTTCCTCCCCGGGTACTGACTTTGGAAGAATCTTTAGAGTTTGCCGCCGAGGACGAATGCGTGGAAGTTACCCCCGAAGAGATCCGGATTCGCAAAGTGGTATTAAGTGCGCAGGATCGTTTCAAAATTGCGTCTCGCCGCCGCCGTCAAGAACGCGGCGAATAGGTGATTTTTAAGGCATTCGGGGTGGCTAGATTTTCGGCGGAGGAGGAACCCGTTTCCCGGTAACCATTTTTTCTGCCGGAACTGTAACCGGGCCTTTGCGGGTCAAAATAGTGACGCTATCAGGGCTTACGGCTAATACTTCCCCCAGGGCGTCATAGAGCCCATCGGCTTCCCGGCGACGCAGCACCACCCTTTCACCCACTTTCCAAGACAGCCAAGGTAGCCGCGGCGGCGGTTTCTGATTGCCCACAAACTTCATAGTGAGATACTAGCAATATCAAGACCAAGGAGAATCTATGACTTACGTGATTGCGCAACCTTGCGTAGATGTTAAGGATCGAGCCTGCGTCGATGAATGCCCTGTAGATTGTATTTACGAGGGCAAACGCACGCTCTATATTCACCCAGAAGAATGCGTGGACTGCGGAGCCTGCGAACCGGTCTGCCCCACAGAAGCTATCTTCTACGAAGATGACCTACCTGAAGAATGGTCCGACTACTACCGCGCCAACACCGATTTCTTTGAGCTTAAAGGCTTGGGGTCTCCTGGCGGAGCCTCCAGTGTGGGCGCCACCGGCTACGACGATCCTATGATTGAGAAACTACCTGCCCGCGAGGAATAATCTTCAGGGTTTAGGGCGGGTTGCCGGTTTTTGTCTGTGGACGCGTCTGCTTTAGGTAAAGCGGCTGTCATAGGGTGAAAGCATGAAAAACAGTGATTTGCCGCGTTCCCTAGGACTACCAGTTTTTCCCTGGGATTTGCTGACCCCCTACCGGGAAACTGCGGCAGCTTACCCGGAGGGAGCCATAGATTTATCTATCGGTACCCCGATTGATACTTGTCCGGATAGCGCGCAAGCAGCTCTCCAGGCGGGAGCGAATAGTCCCGGTTATCCCGCAGTTGCCGGCACCATCCAGCTGCGCCGTGCCATTGTTAACTGGGCGCGTACGCGCGGAATTACCTGCCTAAATGAGGACGCTTGTTTGCCGACGGTCGGATCGAAGGAACTGATCGCCTCTCTAGGTTGGCAATTGGGGATAGGTAGGGGAGATAAGGTCTTGTTCCCCGAAGTGGCTTATCCTACCTATGATATTTGCGCCCGGCTGGCTGGTGCCCAAGGGATTGCGGTTTCCAATGATATTTCCACCTGGCCACGTGATGCCACATTGGTGTGGCTAAACACTCCCGCGAATCCTACCGGGTGGGTCGCAAGTAAGGAATGGCTCCGGGAAGTCGTTTCTTGGGCACGGGAAGTTGGCGCCGTGGTAGCCAGCGATGAGTGCTATAGCGAATTGACGTATCGAGAAGAAGGGCCGGCGCCCTCGCTGCTGCAAGAGGACGTGTGCGGGGACGATCCCGATAATCTGCTCTTGGTATATTCGGTGTCGAAAGAATCAAATTTGGCCGGTTACCGGGCGGCTTTTGTGGCAGGGGATCAGGCTTTGATTTCAGCGCTGCTGGCGGTACGCAAGCACTGTGGACAGATAATGCCGGCTCCGGTACAGAGCGCGTTAACACACGTGCTCTCGGAGCGTTCCCAGGTTAAGACGCAGGTGCAGAGGTACGAGCGGCGACGCAGAATCTTGGCGGCTGCGCTGGAAAACGCGGGTTTTAAAGTTGCTGCGGAATGCGAGGCGGGGCTTTATCTGTGGGTTTTTTATCCCGCCGATAATGCTGATGAGGCTGCGCAGTCGGTGACGCCCGGCAGGGGAGCTGATTGGCGTTTGTTAGATCATATGGCGCGCCTTGGGCTGATAGTAGCCCCGGAAAGTTTCTATAACTCTCGGCCGGGGTGCCATGTGCGAATCGCGCTCTGTGTTAGCGATCAAGAAATTGAAGAGGCCGCTAAACGTTTGGTGAAATTTGCCTAAAAATGGTAAAATCTTTAAGAAAACGTTGTATTTTTCAGGGCATTAAGTCCTATATGGTGAGAGTGGGAAGGCAATAAGTCTCTCTTTCAGGGAAGGTTGTTAAAATGGCTGAAAATCTAAATAACACCCCGAAATCCAATGAATTCGGCCGGCTACCGGGAGTATTAGAAGTCGATGGTAAAACCATTGAATTTCCACCCGTGCAAGCAACCTGCGGTGATCAAGGCATTGATGTTTCCCAGCTGCGTAATCAAACCGGATTGGTAGCGCTTGATCCCGGTTTTTCTACCACGGCGTCCTGCACCTCAAAAGTTACCTTTATTGATGGCGGGAAGGGGATCTTGCGTTACCGGGGCTATCCGATAGACCAGTTGGCGCATCACTCCAGTTTCTTAGAAGTTGCCTATTTGCTGATCCGGGGAGAGCTACCCACGCCCTCGCAGCTAGATGACTTCGTACGCCGGGTAAAACGGCAGCGCCTCCTGCATGAAGATTTTCGGGCATTCTTTACCGCTTTCCCCTCCGATGGACACCCGATGGCGATTTTGCAGGGTGGTATCGCCGGGATGGCTACCTATTACGAAGAAACTTTCGCGGATGTACATAATCCGGAGCTACAAGATATTCAGGCTGTGCAGTTGCTGGCGAAAGTACCGACCATGATTTCCTATATCGCTAAGCGGGCTGCAGGTCTACCGCTGCTGTACCCCGATAATGAGCGTTCCTATGTAGAGGACTTTATTCGTTTAACCTTTGGATTGCCCTACCAGTCCTACGATATAGATCCCGCGATTATCCGGGCACTAGAGGTGCTCTTTATTTTGCATGCCGATCACGAGCAAAACTGTTCTACGTCTACGGTACGGTTGGTCGGTTCCTCCAATGCCAATATGTATGCCTCGGTTGCTGCCGGGGTGGGAGCATTGTCTGGCCCGCTGCATGGCGGGGCAAACGAGGCGGTATTGCGGATGCTGATCAATATTCGTGACAACCACCTTTCTATCCCAGAATTCGTGGAAAAAGTTAAGAACAAGGAAAAGGGTGTAAAGCTGATGGGCTTTGGCCACCGCGTCTATAAAAATTATGATCCGCGGGCGGCAATCGTGCGGGAACAGGCACATAAGGTTCTGGATCGGATGGGCAAAAACAATGACCTCTTTGATCTGGCTATGGAGCTGGAAGAAGTCGCCCTCTCAGATGATTACTTTATTGAACGCAAACTCTATCCCAACGTTGACTTCTATACCGGCCTGATTTATTCCGCAATGGGCTTCCCCACCAAGATGTTTACCCCGCTATTCGCACTCGGGAGGCTACCAGGTTGGATTTCTCAATATATTGAAATGCTGCATGATCCCATGACCCGTATCGGGCGTCCTCGCCAGGTATACCAGGGGGAGCCGCAGCGTGACTACGTGCCCTTGCGGATGCGGGAAGTAAAATAGCTTCCCTGATTAAAAGCCAGTAGGCGGGTGAGGTCGCGGGCGCGGCCTCACCCGTTTTACCCGTCATCGCTATGCTAGGTTAGGGACAGGATTTTTAGGGTAGGAGGATTAATGGCAGAGAACACTACATCGCTATCTGCAAACGAATTGGCGTTTAACTCCGATCCGCTGTCTCCGTCACCGGCGATGCGTTCCGGACAGCTTCCGCGACTAGCTAGCCTGGAACTTATTATATTTTCACTGGTAGGTTTAGTGGCTTCCTGGCAGTTGTGGCGCACCGAAGTTATTCACCGCTCCCAGCCAGACCGCGGACTAGGTTGTTCGATAAATAATGTGGTGGATTGTCGCGGAGCTATGGAGTCTGCGACCGGTCATCTGCTTTTCGGAATCCCTAATTCAATTTTCGGGATAATAGCGTTTGCAGTGCTCAATGTGGCGGGAATCTACCTGCTATGCGGGGGACGAGTGCCGAAATGGGGACTTTCGATTTTCGTTTTAGGAACCAGCGCTGGCCTGGGAGCGGTACTTTTCTTCCTGGCGACCTCGGTATTTCAGTTGCGTTCCCTATGTCCCTATTGCTTCTTAACCTGGGTGGCAACTATTTTCCTCGCCTGGCTGTCCTATGCGCTCTGGGTGCGGACAACGGCTAGCCCCACCCGCCCGCTTAACGGGGCACGCCGCCTTGTAGTGGGTTATTGGTGGTTGGGTGCTCTGCTGAGCGTGGCGATAGTTGTTACGGTACTATTCGCGGCGTTTGGTCTGCAGATTTTTCGTCTCTAACCTAAGGTGTAAACGATGGACAGGAAATCTATGGACGAGCAAACAGAGGACGAGGCGGTAACCTCGCGGGTAGTGCAGGACTATTTAAAGCGTCTGATAGGGGCTACCGAATGGGGAGGGAGCTCTCTGTCAGTATCGGGATTAGCACAAAGAATGGGGGTGGCGCCCTCTACCGCCTCGGAAAATGTGCGCCGTTTAGACAAGTTAGGGCTGATCAGCCACGTTCCCTACCGGGGGATTACCCTTACTGAAAAAGGTGAAAAAATAGCTTTAAAAATGGTGCGAAAGCATCGTATCCTCGAGACTTATCTACACCAGAAACTGGGATATCCCTGGGATCAAGTCCATGCGGAAGCAGAAGAACTAGAACATGCTGCCTCTGATAAGTTAATTGCGGCAATGGAGAGGGCGCTGGGCAACCCCCGGGTTGATCCCCACGGAGATCCTATTCCCACCAGTGATGGGCAGCTACCGCGAGTTTCCACGCTGCCACTAGTGCAGGCTCCCTTAAATACCCCGGCAACAGTAGCCCGCATTAAAGATAACCAGGCCGAATTGTTGCGTTTCTTAGAATCGGTAGGGATAGTTCCCGGTTGCCAGTTATTACTCTTAGAGAACATTCCGGAAGCTGGAATTATGCGTCTAAAGGTAGATGGACACGAAGTCACCTTGGGTAAACCGGCGGTAGCGGCAATTTGGGTAACTTCCTAAGCGGCCACGCAGTAAGGTATTCGCAAGCAAACTAGTTGCCGATAATTTTTAAGGTAGAGCCTTTATCTTTAGCGGCAATAACCTGAATTTGATCCGCAATTTCACCGCGTAAGGTATCTACGTGACTAATTAATCCCACGGTTCGCCCGGAGGTAGAAGTATTTTTTAGTGCCTCCATTACCAGTTCCCGTTTACTGGTATCCAAAGTGCCAAATCCTTCATCAATAAACATAGAAGAAATTTCGATTCCCCCAGCTTCCGCAGTTACTACTTCCGATAGACCCAGGGCTAAAGAGAGGGAACAGTAAAACAACTCTCCGCCCGATAACGCTGAAATCTCGCGTGCTTTATCGGAAGAGTTATCGGTGACTGCCAGGGATAATGCCTGGTTACGCCGACGGGAAGATTCGGAGTCGCTACGGGAAAGCTGATAGCGACCTCCCGAAATTTTTCCTAAATGCGGATTGGCGGCGTTTAAAACTTCCTCAAAACGATCCAAGAGTACCCAGGTGGCTAAGGGGGCGCGCACCGCGGATCCTTCCTCTCCTCTAGCTAGATTTGCGAGGGCGATTAAGGGGGCAGAATCTTTAATAGATTCCAAATATCGGGCGGCAGCGGTTTGCAAGTCACTTATTGCGCTCGCTACCGTTTTTAATTGCTCTGTAACTTTCGCTAGTTCTGCCTGCTTATTTTGGAAAATTTCTGCCTGGGCGGTGGCTTTTTCCGTTAGGGCTTCTAAATCTGGCAGTACAAAGTCGGGGTCTGTCAGCTTTTGAATCCGGTCAGTCTTCAGCTTTACCTGGTTGGCCTGAAATGACTGATCCCAGGCGTGTACGGCAGTTTTTAGTTCTTGGAATTTATCTGCTTCCAACAGGGCGGCTTGCGCCGCCAGAGCATCTGGGAAATGCGCTTGGAGTAAAGATTTTTCTAGATGTTCTTGCGCATGGGACAAATTGCTTAGAGCTTCCCGGGTGTTTCTGAGATTCTTTATCAGTGAAGCCAGTTTGTTTTGGTCTTCACTAAGGCTGCGTTGCCGCGTCAAAAGGTTGCTAGATTGCCCGGAAGCAGCAACCTCGGCGGTAATTTCCCGAATCTGTCCCAACGCGTTGGCGAGTTTATTCTTTTCGAGGTTCGCGGAATTAACTGAGGCTCGTACCAAATCCCGATACTGCTGAGCCTGTTTTTCTAGCTGCGCTAGCTGCTGGTGCACAGCCTTTAGCGCTTTCGCTTGCTCCTGCAGGTAGGCCACCCGGGTGTCAATCACCTGTGCGTTTCCGGGCCAGTTTTGCCGTAGCCACCGGATACCAACCCGCAAACGGTCGCGCTCTTTTCTTAGCTGTTGGTGTTTTTCTCTTAAAGTGGTCTCTGCGCTAGTGAACTGGTCTTTTAGCCTGGTTAGCTCGGTGAGGGAGCGCTCCTGATTCGCGTCGCCGTGGGCGGGATCCGGATGCGAGGAAGAGCCACAAACCGGGCAAGGGCGCCCCGCTTCCAAGCGAGAGGCTAAAAGAATCGCCGAATCCACAAAAAAATCGCGCTCGTATTGGGTAGCGGCTGCGCGCGCCCTTGCTACCTTTTTACTGAAAGCCGGAAGTTTACCCACCTCATTCTGAAAGCGTTTGAAATCCTGCAAAAAATGCTGGCGTTCCCCCTCGTACTGCCGTAACTGCAGCTGTTTTTGCCGGGCATCCTCAAAACCGAGTTGTTCTTTTTCTAGACGTAGCTGCCGGACTCTTAGCGTCTGCATTTGGGGTGCTAACAGCGTGAACTCTTTAGCCGCCTGGGCGGCAGCCTGGGAATGTTCTACATACCTTTTCCGAGCGTTTTTAGCCGTAGCTTCTAAAGACTCAAGTTTTTTCTGCCGCTCAATCAACGGTGCTAACACTCCCAGGTCTTTAGAATTCTTTTCGTGCTGTTTGGTTACCCTTTCTTCGAGCTCGCTTAGGGAAGTTTCCGAGGTCGGTAGCGGGCGAGTATCAAAAGGCGCGGGGGAAGTCTGCAAGGCTGCTAGCAGTTGCGTCTGCGCGGTAGCTAAGTTTTCTTGATAGCGTTGCGTTTCCCTGATTTCGGCAGCGACTAGTCTTGCACGTTCGTGAAGTGCGATTTGTTTTCGATTGGTTTCCACGCCCTCCTGGCGTGCTTGGAGCTGTTTTTCTTCCGCTAATAGGCGGGTCAGTTCCTGGAAATCCTCCTGGAGAGTTTTTGCTGCTTCTTTCTTTTCCAAGGCGGCCTGGTACTGGGCGCCAGCGGTTTTTACCCGTTGACTATGGGTGCTTAGCCATTGTCGAGAGTGCACGGCTGGCAACAGGTAGTAAGGCTCCCAAGATTTGATTAAATCCTCATCTAAAACTGCGGGTAAAGCTCTAAGGGTGGCGTGCAAAGTTTCCAACTCGCTGCGGGAACTACCCACCGACTGCGCCAATTTGTTCCAGGTATCAACGAAAATCTCTAGCTTGTTAACAATAGTTGTCGAGCCTGCTTGGGCACTAGTTTGCGCTTGTCGGGCACGCTCCGTAAATTCTTTTTGCATCCGCTCAAAGATCTGGGTACCAAAAATTTGTTGCAAAATCTCTTGTCTCTCATCGGAAGATGCCCGTAGGAAACGCGAAAAAGCCCCCTGGGGTAAAATCACGGTCTGCAAAAACTGGGATTTAGTTAGCGGCAGGATTCGGGTAGCTAACTCCTCATTAACGGTTCGCGGTTGCGAGGCAATCGCGTCGCCTGGATCGGCGTCCTCCCTGCTTAGGCGCCACAGACTCGCCTGGGCTGGCTGCGAAGTAGTCCCCGATCCGCGTTGTTTAGGTCGCTCATATTTGGGGGTGCGCCAAATCCGGTACAGCTGTCCGCGAGCCTCAAAATCTAGCTGCACCCAACTGATTTGGTCGTCACCAGCGTAATCGGAGCGTAGCCGGCTTTTTGAGGAGTTAGATTCCAAGGCCACATCACTATAGAGGGCGAAAACAATGGCATCCAGAATGGTAGATTTTCCCGAACCAGTGGGGCCGTGAATCAAGAACAGCCCCGAGCCGGTACCCAGTTTGGTGAAATCAATAGTTTCTTTGCCGCCAAAAGAGCCCACGGCCTCGAAGCTAAGCTTTAAAATTCGCACTTAATTCTCCTCCCGCGCCTGCTCATAAATCTCTTCTACCAGTTCATTTTCGCTTTCGCTTAGCTCTTTTCCGCCGCGCGCTTGCTTAAAGAAATCTTTGGCGAGCGCCGCGGGTCGATAGCGATTAGCTCGTAAGGAGCGGTGCTGCTCCTCTAAATTCGCCGGGGAAGTTTCATGCAAAATGGCCAAAGCTTTCGGGAAACGTCGTTTTAATTTGGTGACCAGATGCGCTGGTCGCTGCGGGTCAGTCACCGTGATTTCGAGCCAGTAGCGAGTGAACTCTTCATAACGGGAGCTAGTTAGCAGGTTTGCAAAAGAGTCTTTGATACGTCCTACTGGCCGGAACACCGGGGTGGGAACTAGCTGGGGATCTAAATCTGGGGCGGCCGTATCTAAGAGCACCACCGATTTTGGCGTGTGGCATTCCGAAAAAGAGAAAGTAATCGGTGATCCGCTGTAGCGCCCCGCAGACCGGACGGTATGCAGATTTTGCGGCACATGTAAATGTCCCAATGCCAAATAGTCGGGGGCCGGCATCTCTGAAATTGATTCGGGATCGGTTTCCCCATAGTTTTCAAAGACCTGCAGGGGAACCGATTGCACAGTCCCGACGGTGATGTCCCGTTCGCTGTCACTAGCCTCGCCACCTACGGCAAAAGCGTGGGCCATAACCATAGTGCGGTCAACGCGAGGAAGGCGGAGTTGCGCTTTGCCCACTCGGCGCATGGCCGCCGCTACTACTGCTTCGTGTGAACGCGGCAGGCGGGGAAGGGATTCTTCTCCGTCACCACCTGCTGCTTCTTCTTTTTCCGCAGGTAGATATCCATCATAAAGACTGGTGCGTACCATATCGGGGTTGAGATAGGGGATGCCCCAAACCCGCAGGGTTTCAGCGGCGGCATTGATTTCCACCGGGCGGGTAATATCGGCTAAAGCGGTACGCAAATATAGGTTGCCCCGTACATAGGGAGCTAAAAAGCCCAGTCTTTCCGCAGAATCATGGTTTCCGGGAGTTAAAATTACTGCGGTTAGTTCGGTCAGTTCCGCCAATGCCCCGGAAACAATCTCTAAAGATTCCAGGGAGGGAATCGCGCGATCAAAAATATCCCCAGATACCATCACGGCCTGCACGTGCTCCTCACGCACCAGCTGAGTGAGGAAAGAAAAAAATTGGCGATGCGCCACAGCTAAATCTTCCCCATAAAGAGTGCGACCCACATGCCAATCGGAGGTGTGGACTAACTTCATACCATCGATTTTACTTATTTACCGGCTAGGCACCGGGGATGTCAGGTGCGATATGTTTGAGCTAGTAAGACTTCCAGGAGGCAAACCGATGGAACCAGGCTCACTGTTTTCCCCGGGGCGACCGGCACTAATTGTTCCGCTGACCGGTACAAATCAAGTCGAACTGCGGGGGCAGATTTCCCGAATTCCCCAGGCAGCCGATCTGGTCGAGTGGCGATTGGATCTGCTCCGTGAATACCACAACCCCGCCTACTTGCGGGAAATTGTGGAGGCCGTGGCTCCGGTTATCAAACTCCCGTGGCTAGCTACCTGCCGCAGCAAACATCAGGGGGGAGGCTCGCAGATGGTGCCTACCCACCAGTTTGAAACTATGAAGATGCTGGTAAAGGCGGGAGCCAGCGCCCTCGATATTGAGGATGATTTTTCTTTGGCAACTGAGGCTTTAGCTTATGCTCATGACCTGGGGGTAGTGAGTGTGCTTTCTCGGCATTATTTTGCGGCCGCAGAAGCCGAAAAGATGGATCGCGAAAGCATCTATAACTGGTTAGCCGCCGCCCATGAACGCGGGGCGCAGGTGGCAAAACTGGCTCTTACCATCACCAGCACGCAGCATCTGCTAGCCGTTTTTACCGCCATGGAAAACTATTACCGGGACACTGCTGGTAAGCGCCCATTTCTCGTTGCAGGTATGGGGCCACTTGGTACCGCCAGTCGTCTGGTAGGGGGAGTATTCGGTAACTGTGCAACTTTCGCGGTGCTCCCAGGAGCGGAACCCAGCGCCCCGGGACAAGTAACAGCCGCTTTGCAAGCAGAAGTTCTATCCGCTCTCGGAAAGGAAGAATCATAATATGAGGAATATTGGTGAGGACGTAGGCCTGCTACTAGAAATCGCAGACCAGGTAGATCAGTACACGCTAACGCATTTTACCCAGCGTGACTACCAGGTGTATGAAAAAGCTGATCTAACCCCAGTATCTGATATTGATCGCGGTGCCGAACAGATGATTCGGCAGGCGTTAGCGGATGCCCGCCCTGATGACCTGATTTATGGGGAAGAATACGGGGGGAGCGCCGCCGAAGCTACCCAAGCTCGCTGGATTATTGATCCCATTGACGGCACCAAAAATTTTGTGCGGGGAGTACCCGTCTGGGCAACCCTAATCGGTTTGGAACTGGATGGAGAAATGGTGGCTTCGGTAGTTAGCGCTCCGGCTTTGGCACGGCGCTGGTGGGCAGGTCGCGGCTTAGGGTCTTGGCGTGCTTTTAATGGGGGAGAGCCGCAAGCTAACCAGGTTTCTAAGATCAGCGAACTCAAAGATGCTTCCCTTAGTTACTCGTCTTTGATCGGTTGGGAAGAACGAGGAAAATTGCCTGCCTTTTTGGAGCTGACCCGAAAAGTATGGCGCACCCGCGCCTATGGGGATTTTTATTCCTATATGTTGGTGGCTGAGGGCGTGGTTGACGTCGCGGCCGAACCAGAACTAGAAATCTATGATATGGCAGCGTTAGTGCCCATCGTAGAGGAAGCTGGAGGGCGTTTTACCTCGCTGGAAGGGAAAAAAGGGTGTGTTGGTCGCAACGCTTTGGCGACTAACTCGCACTTACACCAACGTATTTTGGCTATGTTGGGAGGCAAGTAGACGCCGGAAGGATTCTACCCGCCGCTCTTGGGCGGGATCGGTTTCTTCTAAGCTGCTCAGCTGGCATCCCGGTGAAGACTGCAAATGAGGACACAGTTTCGGACAGCGAGTGGCCACCTCCGCTAGATCGGGGAAAGCGGCCAACAGGTCCTCCTCGCTAATATGAGCTAACCCGAAAGAGCGAATCCCCGGCGTGTCAATCAACCAGCCATCCTGGTAGGGGAGTGCCATTACCGAAGTGGAGGTGTGGCGCCCACGCCCAGTCACTTGGTTAACGTGCCCGGTAGAGCGGGCAGCGTCGGGAATCAAGGTATTCATAAGTGAGGATTTACCTACCCCCGAGTGGCCCACCAGTACGCTGACCCGCCCAGCCAATAGCTCGGCTACCTCATCGAGTCCTTCTCCGCTTTCTATACTGGTTACCACGCTGGGCACCTGCAAGGGTCGGAAAAGTTCTAGCAGCGGCTCTGGTGAGGTCAGATCGGATTTAGTAACCAGTAGTAACGGCTCGATTCCCGCGCAGTAAGCGGCAACTAATAGCCGATCAATCATTCCTGGACGGGGCAAAGGGTCGGCACAGGCGGTAACAATTGCCATTTGATTAGCGTTTGCCACCATGGGCTTTTCTTTCGCCCCGGGACTGTCTTCCGCGGAGCGGGTTAGTTCGGTTTGCCGGGGTAAAACTTCCACAATCCGCGCTAGGGAACCACTTTTCCCACTTAAATCCCCGGTGACCCGTACCTGATCGCCGACTACGATACCGTGCCTGCCTAGGGCTCGGGCTTTTACCCCCACCAATTTGGTGTCTCCCATTTGCACGTGGATCCGACCACGATCTACCGCGAACACAAAAGCAGTGGGACTAGCAGAATAATCTACCTGCTTTTTCGAGCGGCGCGGTTTCGAGCGGGCGGGACGAACTCTAACCCTGGGATCGTCGGTGCCAATATCACGCCGAGCCATTAGCACCAGCCAACATGGTTTCCCAAGTCGCAGTAAAATCCGGAAAAGTTTTACCTACGCACTTAATATCTGCAATCCGCACCCCGGGAACCTGCAAACCGATCAGGGCAGCAAACATCGCCATCCGATGATCAGCGTAGGTTTGCACTAAATCGCCGTGTAATGGTGACGGAGAAATCCGGAGAGTAGTTTCGCTGGCTTTAGCTTTACCCCCCAGGCGTTTAATTTCCGTTTCGAGGGCGGTTAAGCGGTCAGTCTCGTGTCCGCGCAGATGCCCGATCCCGGTAAGTTTTGAAGGCTCCACTGCCAAGGTACACAAGGCAGCCAAGGTGGGAGTTAATTCGCCGATGGCTTCCAAGTCACATTGGGTGCCGCCAATTACCCCATTGCCTTGACAAACCAAGCTGCCTTCGGGAGAGCGATAAATCCGTGCCCCCATAGGAGTCAGTAGTTGCCGCCAAGCATCCCCAGCTTGGAAAGTCTTAGCGGGCCAATGGGGGATACTAACTTGTCCGCCGCAAATCATGGCTGCGGCCAGGAACGGTCCCGCATTAGTTAAATCGGGTTCGATATGGCGCTCGCCGCCCCGTAGGCACGCAGGCCGACAGCGCCACAGATGCCGAATCTGGCGAGTATTCCAATCTCCGGTTTCTCCACCCAGATTTTCGATTTGTCCGCCACAGGCGTTTACTTCCGCTACTGTCATTTCTACGTGACGGATAGAAGGTAAAACCGAGTCGACTTCTATCTGGAGTTCAAAGGGGAGCGCTGGTGAGATTAGCAGCAAGGCAGAAACAAATTGAGAGGAGGAAGAAGCATCTACCTGTAGCTGCTGCAGTTGCTCACTGGCGTTAAGCTGACCGCTAATAGTGAAAGGTAAATGTCCCGGCTTTGGCATATCGCTAAACTGGGCGCCCAGCTTAGTTAAAGCATCTAGCAGACCTTTCATGGGACGGGCACCGGCAGCTTCATCCCCTTGGAAACGTACCGGCCGGCCACTAAGTAGCGCCACTGGAGTTAAGAACCGCATAACCGTCCCTGCCAGACCGCACTCAATAATCCCGGTTTGGGGAGTCAGCTTAGCAGGGGGAGTGATTAGAAGTCCTCCCGCTTGCTCATCTACCTGGGCTCCAAATTCTTGGATACCGGCAATCATCAACTCGGTATCCCGGCAACGCAAAGGGTTGGTTAGTAAAGTTGGTTCTTCCGCTAGTAGCGCTAATACCAGGGCGCGGGCAGTTAAAGATTTAGAGGGCGGAAGCGAGATTACCGCATTTAGTGGGGTGCTTTTGACGGGGGCATTCCAGACACTCAAAGTTTAGTCCTGCCTCGCGGGGAAAATTTCGGAGGTTAAACCAGCATGGAGCGCTAGCCCCTGGGCAATTCTCAAGGCATCAACCTTTCCTGGCTGCCAGCCATTGACAATGGTAGCTGCTCCGTTGGCTAGCACTAAAGCACTGGTAGCTAGGGGAGAACGGCGGGTAGTAGCCATCCGCAAGGCCAAGACGGATACCGCCACTCCGCAAACTTTAGCAATAGTTTTCACATCGCTTTTAGTCAGCGGAGGAAAGCCATTCTTTTCCATTAGCTCTAGGTGATGTTGGGCTAAACGCGCATGCTTATCACTGTTACGTACCGCGTCGATCCCCTCAATAATTAAAGGTGCCGCTATTAGCGCGCGAGAAAGTACATACCTATTAGCCATGTTTCTATTGTTACCTAAGCTGCTGGCTATTTCTAGCTTCTGGGAGTTTAATTACCCAAACTGAAAATCTGAAAACCAAGCTAGAATGGAGTTAATGGAAACTGAAATCCTAGAGACGAACCGGGCAGGCACGGCTGAGTTACCTAAAAAGGTAGACTCTGAGCGCGGACAGCTGCTCGCGGGCGAAAACGGGGAGGAAGCTCTGCCGGCTGCCTTAGCTGCCGGCGATAATAACGTGCCCCTGTCAGAACGTTTCAGTAAGGAAGCCCTGCCGTTGCTAGATCAACTTTATGCAGGAGCACTACGCCTTACTCGCAAACCTGCCGATGCAGAGGACTTGGTGCAAGATACCTATATGCAGGCATTCCGTAAGTTTCACCAGTACCAACCAGGTACTAATTTAAAGGCCTGGATGTACCGGATCATGACTAATACCTTTTTAAATCAGTACCGTTTAAAGACCCGCCGTCCGCAAGAGCAAGGATCAGGAGAAATTACTGATCAAGAGCAGGTAGCGCACTCACTGCATCAGGGAGAGGGGATGCCATCTGCCGAGACTACCGCTTTGGAACGACTTCCCAATGAAACCATCCAAGCGGCCTTTGACAAGCTCTCAGATGAGCATCGGGCGGTAGTCTACCTGGCGGATGTGGAACAGTTCAGCTATAAGGAAATATCGCAGATTCTGGGGATTCCTCTGGGTACAGTGATGTCTAGGCTTCATCGAGGGCGCAGCCAGCTTAGAGATGAACTGTCAGAATATGCCCGCGAGTACGGAATCGGGGTGAAGTAATGAACGAGCAGCCATGTGGGCGTGATCCCTTTAGACATGCTACGGAAGAGTCCCGGGAGCTTAGTGAGGAAGAGGCATGCCATATTGCCGAATGTCCTTGTTGTCGGAAAATCCTAGAGGGCGAAGCTGCCGGCATCTCCTTGTCTTTGCGGCGCTGCCTGTGTCACGGAACTGTGGCTCCTTCGACCTTACGGACTCGGATTGTGCAGTCTCTGGCGTTATATATGCAAACGGAGGGGATGCAGATTGCATATGAAGAACAACGCTATCAAGAAGACCAGACCTGAGATTGCCGAAAATCGTGGATGCTTAGGTGGATAATTTTTCCGTCAGCATCGTCAGTTTTCGAAAACGTGGGATTATGTGTAAAACTAGGGACGTTGTTTATTTATTGGGAAGGTGTAAAAGATGTCTAAACGTGGACGTAAACGCAAAAGCCGCCGTACCAGTGCCGCCAATCACGGCAAACGGCCTAACTGCTAAGAACTTTAGCTACCGCTAAATCATCGCGGTAAAAGTTTGGAGGGTGGTGACTTTTCGTCACCACCCTCCAAACTTTTACGGTATCGAACTAGGCGAAAGCCTTCTCCATTAACTCGGCGTTCTCCTCTTTATGCAACTTGGAATTACCAGCTGCCGGTGAGGCGGCTTCGGGTCGGGAAGCTACCTGCAGCGTCTTGCCGATGGCTCCCGGAAGATGCAAAGCCATAAATGGCCAGGGACCCTGGTTTTCGGGTTCATCCTGCACCCAGGTGAGCGGCAGATCTCCCCAGGTATTCAGAACTTCCTGTAGCTCAGTTGCCGGGAGCGGATATAGCTGCTCTAGGCGAACGATCGCGGTATCGAAACGTTCCCGCTTAGCGCGCTCTTTCACCAAGTCATAGTAGACTCGGCCGCTACACAGCAATACCCGGGACGGCTGGCTTACCCGCTCGTCTACTTCCCCGATAACCGGCTTAAACTCCCCGGAAATGAAATCTTCGACCGGGGAAGCTGCCGCTGCTAAACGCAACAATTGCTTCGGCTCAAAAGCAATCAAAGGTTTCCGTGGCCGCTTATAGGCTTGCGAGCGCAGCATATGGAAGTTATTAGCCGGATTTGAGGGTTGACATACCCACATATTTTCTTGGGCGCACAGTTGCAGGTAACGCTCTATGCGAGCCGAAGAGTGGTCGGGGCCTTGCCCCTCATAACCGTGCGGCAATAGCATTACCACTCCCGAACGTTCATTCCACTTTTGGAAGGAAGAGGAAACAAACTCGTCGGTAACCGCTTGACCACAGTTAGCGAAGTCCCCGAACTGGGCTTCCCACAACACCAAGGTTTCCGGAGACTCCACCGAATAGCCGTACTCGAAAGCTAACGGAGCATACTCGGAAAGGGGAGAGTTGAATGCCTGGAAGGTGGCTTGATTCTCTGTTAAGAAGTTCAGCGGCGTCCATTCGCGCCCATTCTCATAGTCGTGAATTACCGCGTGACGATGGGAGAAAGTACCGCGACGCGAATCTTGCCCGCCGAGACGAACATTGGTGCCTTCCATTACCAGGGAACCATAGGCCAACATTTCACCCATGCCCCAATCAATCTTGCCTTCCCGGGACATGACCTCCCGCTTTTGCAATACCTTCATAATCTTGGGGTGGGGGGTGAAATGCTCTGGCACCCGTACCTGGGATTGGCCGATGCGTTCTACCTCTTCACGAGTGATAGCCGAAGTCCAGCCGATCATCATCCCCTGTCCGGGCTGTTGCGAGGTAGGCATCACCCAGCGGGTGTCCCCGCCCGGATTGGTAGTGTCGTCATGTTCTGCGGCGTCGAATTCTTTCTTTTCCCGGGTTTCCTGGAAAATCTTGTTCAGGTCATCGTGGTATTCCTGCAAAGCCTCTTGGGCTTTTTCTTCGCTTAAATCTCCGCGCCCAATCAAGTTGCGGGTATAAACCTCGCGCGTGGTGGGCAGGCTATCGATTAAGGAATAAAGCACCGGCTGGGTCATGGAGGGGTCATCGCCCTCATTATGTCCGCGCCGACGGTAACAGACCATATCGATGATTACGTCTTTATGGAACTCTTGCCTAAAGTCAAAGGCTAGTTTGGCGGCCTTCACCACGTCTTGTGGGAAATCTCCGTTAACGTGGAAAATCGGAACCTGCAAACCTTTAGCTAAGTCGGTGCAGTAGCGAGTAGAACGCCCCGAGGTAGGCCCGGTAGTAAATCCGATCTGGTTATTTACAATAATGTGCACGGTGCCGCCAGTACGGTAACCGCGCAACTGGGACATGTTCAGGGTTTCTTGGACTACGCCCTCGCCAATGAAGGCGGCATCACCGTGGATAAGAATCGGCATAACCTGGATTTCCGCTTCTTTTCCGCCTCCTAAACGATCCTGCTTAGCGCGAGTGATACCTTCGGTAACTCCATTAGCGGCTTCCAAGTGCGAGGGGTTCGCGGTTAGGGACACCAGCACCCCTTCGCCCTCGCCAGCAGAATAAATCCCCTCTGTTCCCAGGTGGTATTTCACGTCCCCAGACCCCTGGGTCGAGTTCGGATCCAGGTAGCCCTCGAATTCGGAGAAAATCTGGCCATAGGATTTCCCCGCCACATTTGAGAGCACATTTAAACGTCCGCGGTGAGCCATCCCGATAGTGATTTCTTTTACTCCAGTCCGCGAAGCACTGGAAAGCATTTTGTCTAGCAGAGGGATCAGGGATTCAGCGCCCTCTAGCGAGAAGCGTTTTTGTCCCACGTATTTAGTTTGTAGGAAAGTCTCAAAAGCTTCGGCATGGTTGAGCGTGCTGAGCACGTGCATCTGCTCATCTTTCGAAAGCTTCTTTGAGGGTTTTTCAATGCGGTTTTGTACCCAGCGGCGCTGTACGGGATCTTGAATATGCATATATTCAATCCCGATTGCCTGAGTATAGGTGGCACGCAGCTGTTCTAAAAGATCCCGCAAGTTCATAGTGTCGCGGCCAGCAAACCCCCCGGTGGGGAAGACGCGATCCAAATCCCACACGCTCAGTCCATAAGATCCGATAGATAGGTCCGGGTGGCGACGCAGAATCTGCTGTAGCGGATCCGTATTGGCGGCCAGGTGGCCGCGGGATCGGTAAGCATGAATCAGTTCCGCGATCCGGGCAGGTTTACCTTTCTCAGTTACCACGTCATAGCTGAAATCTCGTTCCCATTGATAGGGTTCGTGAGCTACCCCTAAAGTGGAGAACACGCGCTCAAAGAAGCCGTCATGGCCGGTAAGTTTCTGTTCAATAATCCGCAGGAACTCTCCGGAACCGGCACCTTGAATCACGCGGTGATCATAGGTGGAAGTCATGGTCATGATTTGTCCGATACCGGCATTTGCCAGTTGCGAGGGAGAGGCTCCTGCCCATTCGGCCGGGAACGAGGTGGCGCCCACTCCAATGATTGCCCCTTGACCAGTCATTAACCGGGGAACCGATTGTTTTGTTCCCAAGGTTCCGGGATTGGTTAAAGTAACGGTTCCTCCCGCAAAATCAGCAGGTTTTAGAGAACCGGCACGCGCCCTCTTCACTAGATCCTCGTAGGCGTCAATAAATTGCCGGAAGTTTAAGGTATCGGCATCGTGGACTACTGGAACCATGAGCGAGCGGGAACCGTCTTCCTTGGGGAGATCGATTGCTAGCCCGAAACCGACATGCGCAAACTTGCGGATGCAGCCGCGGCCATCTTCGTCCTTTTCAAAACGGACGTTCATAGAGGGCATTTCTACTAAAGCCTCAATAATGGCGTAGCCGATTAGGTGAGTAAACGACACTTTACCGCCGGTAGTGGCCGCCAAATGAGTGTTGATTACTTTGCGGTTTTCAATTAGTAGTTTGGCGGGAATTTCCCGGGCGGAAGTAGCGGTAGGAATCTGCAGCGATTCATCCATATTCTTAACTACCGCTTTAGCTACCCCGCGTAGCCGTTCCACTTTATCTTCTTCTTCTACGTCTGAGCGTCCCGGGCCTAGATCGAGGGCAGTTTTCCGGGCGACATAGGGGGAGGTAGGCTCGGAGGCTGCCACTGGAGGGGCGGGCGGCAAATCGGAACGGGTAACGTCCCGGGCACTTATTGCAGACTCGGTACCCTTGACCTTGTGAGGTTGCTTTTCGTGGGGTTCCGCTTCTTTTATCTGCTCATTGCGTGCCTCCAAAGCGGAGAAGTATTCTCTCCAATCTTCGGGAACCGATAGGGGGTCGGCGCAATATTTGTCATAAAGATCATCGATGATCTCCTGGTTGATCGGGCTTACCGACTGATCCACTTGATCTTCCGAATTGGGCATGGCGCTTCCTTTTCTGGGTGGTGACGGAATATCCAATAAAATATTAAGCCTATTTAGTTCGAAAGTCCTAGCGTTTCTCTCGATATTGAGAGAGTTTATGTAGGCTTTACTAATGTTGGTACATTGCTATTAAAATAGCTTACGAATTGCCTACTTGAAGAGGTGTTAGTGGTATGCCCTACCCCCGGTCCGGTGGCGGTGGTGTAGTTGCCTGATAGTGTTTATTACCTGTTAATGGTGCTTTTGGGAGTTTTGCTCACGATCGGAACCGCTCTGTTCGTAGCTGCCGAATTCTCTATGCTGGCTCTCGATCCCTCCCAAGTTGAGGGGAGAGTGAAACGTAAAGAAAAGGGAGCTGCTGGCGTCCTTAAAGCTTTGCAGCATTTATCTACCCAGCTTTCGGGGGCACAGGTGGGAATCACCCTCACCACCATTCTGTTGGGATACACGACCCAAAATGCGCTTACCTCTTTGTTTGCGCAATGGTTGCAGGATGTTAAATTAGCGGCCTCGCTGGCCACGGCCATTGCGGTGGTGGTGGCTATGGTGCTAGTCAACGCCTTTTCTATGGTATTTGGAGAGCTGTTCCCTAAGAATTTGGCGTTAGCTAAACCATTCGAAGTTGCGCGGGTAGTGACACCCATGCAACGAGCCTTCACTGTTCTATTTAAACCCGTGATTACGGTTTTAAACGGACTGTCTAACCAGGTAGTTCGTGCTTTGGGGGTGGAACCCTTAGAACAGCTGTCCTCGGCCCGTTCCGCTTCGGAACTGGCGGCTATGGTGCGTCACAGCGCCGAAGCCGGCACTTTAGACTTATCTACCGCCACTATTTTTACCCGCTCTGTGGGGCTAGGCAGACTCTGCGCCCGCGACGTGATGACCGACCGGCGACGGATGGAATCTTTAGAGGCTGGGCAAAGCGCGGAGGACGTGGTGGAGTTATCGCGGCGAACCGGGCATTCGCGATTCCCAGTTCTAGGGGAGGATGCTGATGACGTCCTCGGGCTGGTGCATTTACGTCGGGCAGTGGCGGTTCCTTTTGAAAAAAGAAACAGTGTGCCGGTAACTGCCCAGTCCCTACTAGTGGAGGCGCTGCGGGTTCCCGAAACCGTCAGGCTAGCGCCGCTGCTGGTACAACTGCGGGCAGCTGATCTGCAAATGGCGATTGTGGTTGACGAATATGGAGGCACCTGCGGAATCGTTACTTTAGAGGACGTAGTGGAAGAAATTGTGGGGGAAGTGGCTGACGAACACGACCTGCGTCGGCGCGGTATCCGCCTCGAGGGCGACAATAAATGGCTGGTAGATGGGACATTACGGCCTGATGAAATAGCTGACCGGATTGAGGTATTGCTGCCAGATGATGGCCCCTATGAAACCATTGCCGGCTTGATTCTGGTAATTGCTGGCAAGATTCCCCAGGTGGGGGAGAGCTTTAAGATACGCGGCCACGTCTTGACGGTAGCGAAAATGGATGGGCGTCGAATTGAGAAAGTACTTATCAGTACCGCTGATTCTGCGGAGGCGGCTCCGCTCTCTGGCAAGATAACCGGGCAGGGCCACCATGAGGGCGGTGACCAAGATGTCTGATTGGTTGGCACTGATAGTGGCGGTAGTATTACTGGCCGCAAACGCGTTTTTTGTGGCCGGAGAATTTGCGGTCACCTCGACCCGGCGTTCGCAAATTGAGCCTTTGGCTGCCCAAGGTAAACGGGGAACCACAGCAGCGCTGTGGGCGGTAGAACATGTGTCCTTGGTTTTAGCAGTAACCCAATTGGGTATCACCTTAGCTTCGACAGGGTTGGGGGCGGTAGCCGAGCCGGCGCTAGCGCATTTGATTGCGCGTCCGTTAGATTTCTTCGGAGTCTCTCCCTCACTAACTCACCCCATCGCTTTCATATTTGCGCTGGTAGTGGTGGTGTTTTTACATATTGTTTTAGGGGAAATGATCCCTAAGAATCTTACGGTGGCGGCATCAGTGCGGGTGTGTCTGGTGATTTCTCCGCATCTAGTACGGATTGCTCGGGCAGTGCGTCCTATTGTCCATGCCCTTGATGAGAGTGCTAACTGGTTCGTGAAACTACTGGGGATTACCCCGCGTTCGGAAGTTTCCCAGTCTTTTACCATTGAAGAAGTGGCAGCGATTGTCGCGAAATCTACCGCCGCGGGCACCTTGCGGGATGATTTGGGCTTGCTGTCGGGGTCCCTGGAGTTTTCGAAAGAGGACGTGCGCGCAGCGATGGTTCCGCGTTCGCAACTAGTTACTTTGGATTGGCCGCTGACTGCTGCCGATTTTGAAGCCGAGGTGGCAAAAACTGGGTTTTCTCGTTTCCCGATTAGTGATGAATCCGGGAACTTACAAGGGTATTTGCATCTTAAAGATGTTATTTTTGCCGATTCCAGCGCTGCTCGCCAGGCTCCCTTGGAATCTTGGCGAGTTCGGGTTCTCCCGGAAGTTTCTCCTGATGAAGAAGTAGAGGACGCGTTACGGGTGATGCAAAAAACCGGGGTTCATCTGGCTAAAGTCAATGAAAACGGGCAAACTATCGGGGCTATTTTCTTAGAAGATATTCTGGAAGAATTAGTGGGAGAAGTCCGCGACACTATGCAGCGCGAGAATTAGTGCCCCGCTACCCCCGCTCAGAGGATCTGCTCTGGATAACTCGTTATTAATTCGTTATTATTTCAGGGTTAGTTGTTTTCCGGAGGAAGAATAAATGGCGGAGTCGGTTACCCGGAGGCGCTCTCGGCGCGTCGAGCGGCGGCGGAGACGACGCTTTCAACGCTACGCTGCGGTTCCTCGGGCGCTGGTGATGCTGGCTTTAGCAGCAGTTACTATTATTGCGCCGCTAACGGGATTCGTGCAGGCTAATAAGCCCGGCTCGATGATTGCCCATGTACTATCTCTACAAACCGAGGGAGAAAGCTGGGCGGGAAGTGCCCACTCTCTCGAGACAGTAGATTCGGAAGAAGGACTGGTTCCCGTACCGGCTGCCGGTACTCGCGCTCGCATCTTAAGTGCGGATCCCCAATGTCAGTTTTCCAATGTGGGATCGGGTAACCGCGCTGCGCAAACGATGTCGAACGAGGGCGCCATTCTCTTTCCTTTGCAGCGAGGGGTCTTTCACCAATCTTCGCCCTTTGGTAATCGTATCCACCCGATATCGGGCATATTGAAACTACATACGGGAACGGATTTTTCGGCTCCCTCCGGTACCCCGATCCATTCCCTAACCGATGGGGTAGTAGATTTTGTCGGTCCCATGGGTGGGGGAGGCAATACGGTGCGGGTTAAGCATATTATCGACGGGGAAGTTGTTTTCTCCCAGTACAAACATATGCTTCCGGGATCCTTTGCGGTAACAGTGGGACAAAAGGTTAAGGCGGGAGATCAGTTGGGGGCAGTGGGCTCTACGGGGAACTCTACCGGCAATCACCTGCACTTTGAGATCATGCCCGGCAATGAAAATAATTTTATTGATCCCGTTCCCTGGCTTGAATCCCACCATTTTCGCTACCTGGGACAAACATGCGAGTAGCTCCCCAGATTATTGCCCATAGAGGCGGAGGCGGAGAAACTCTGGAGAACACCCGGGAATCCATTGGCTACGCGCTTTCCCAAAAGGTAAGCCGCTATGAAACCGATGTCCGTGCTCTTAAAGATGGCACTGTGGTGTTACAGCATGATGCCCAGTTAGCCACCCCTTGGGGTGATTCCCGTACAGTAGGAGAGCTTGATTCCCAGGAATTTTTTGCGCTCCGCGGTCCAGCGGGGGAACATCCGATTTCACTAAAATCCGCCCTCGAAGATTTTCCGACCTTAGCCTATAACGTTGATATCAAAGAGTCTCGCGCCCTGGAAGGATCTTTGCAGGTAGTTAACGCTGCAGATGCCTGGGGGCGAGTAATATTCTCCTCGTTCTCTTCTCAAACTCTCACCGAGTTACGAAAACGCCACCCGGGGGTGCAAACCTGTTTGTCACCAATTGAAGTTGGAAAGGCAGTTCTCGCTGCCCGCAGCGCCAGTAAGCGGCGTTTTGACTCCGTCGCCGCTTTCGCGCAAGTTCCGCTTAAATGGGGAGGAATCACTATTGTTGACCGCATTTTTGTCTCCTGGTGTCATAGCCAAGGAATTAGGGTTGAGCCTTGGACAATTAATGAGGAAACGGAGATGCTGCAGCTAACTGACCTGGGTGTGGATGCCATCATGACTGACTATCCTGCTCTGGCCAAAGCTACGATTTCTGCCCGATAGACAGAGTGATCCTGATAGGGTTGCAGCATGAGAATACACGTTGCATGCGATCACGCCGCATTTGATTTAAAAGAAGCGTTAGTCAATCATCTCCAGGAAAAAGGCCTCGAGGTAATCGATCACGGATCTAAGGAATATGATGCCAAGGACGATTATCCCGACACCTGCATTCCTTGCGCCGAGGCTGTCCTTAAGGATGAAGGATCTCTAGGGGTAGTTCTAGGGGGATCTGGTAACGGTGAACAGATGGCCGCTAACTGCGTTAAGGGGATTCGGGCTGCCTTGGCTTGGAGCCTGGAGACCGCCAAACTGGCGCGGATGCACAACAATGCCCAAATTGTGGCAGTAGGTGCGCGGATGCATGAGATACCGGAGGCTTTAGCGATAATTGATGCGTTTATTGCGGAACCTTTTACCGGGGAGCAGCGACACCAGCGGCGTATCGATTTAATGGCCAAATACGAGCAAGACAACTAGTGGTGTCACCAAGTAGCTAATTACTCCTCCGCCAAGTGGGCGGCGATGAAAAATTTAAATGCTAATAAGGG
>OKEM01000048.1_pt1 | contig 69107 bp, 79 predicted proteins | sample 1610791 | NCBI WGS metagenome assembly OKEM01 (sample SAMN04436686, study PRJEB24849) | human gut metagenome | biome: human gut; feature: NICU; material: stool | host: Homo sapiens | place: USA: Saint Louis, MO | collected 2010-07-27
TACTTTAGGTTTGCTTTAGAGGCTGTTTTTAGCACTTTCAAAAAAGTGGATTTTCCGCGTGCCCCAAGTGGCCACCAAAAACTTGTGCAGTTTCTTTTTCCTACTTTCGCCCCGCGCCCTACGTAGGCGGGTAAAGTAACTACTATCCAATCAAGGAGAAAACTTATGCGATACATACCGCTACCCGACACTGCCCACAAAGGTTACCTAGTTGGGGATCGCCCATCCTATGTAGGGATGGTGGCAGAGCAGACCAGGTATCGAGCCGAGATGGGGCTAGACCCGGAACAGATAATCATTGTGCCCGGAGTCGGCACTCCCCTCTTTCTAGGGCACGTTGCCGATCACTTCCGCGATAAGTGGCCAGGGCTAAACGCGAAAATGGCTTGGCACCCCTTATTGTGGCTACCCCAAGAACTGCTCTACACCCGTGACATTGAAGAAGATGGAATGATCCGCGAGATGACCCAGATGGAATGGGCAGCCAACATTGCTATGAATTGCGAGATGCTGCGCGGGTGCGAGTTCGACGATTATTCCTTAATTCCAAAGTGGGAACTCAAAACCCCGCTTGTTAAACGGAAGAAAGATAAAGACGATTTTGGGGTAGATATTCCCCATTACGAAGAATACGACTATAACGTTGAAGATGACGTATTTTATAGGCGGAAAAATCCGGGAGAAACACTGCCGATTCCGCTTTATAATAATCTCGATGGTTCGTGGCTAGACGTGCTTTCTTTAGTAAATATTGATGTATTTACTCCTGAGGGCGAAGCCAGAGTGGATCGCTGGCTTAAAGGCGCTCCCGATCCTGACCTAGACAATCTATCTGTCGCTCCGCTACTAAATATTGCGGGTCTTGATCCGGCATGGGCTATTAAATTGCTTTCGCGTCCGTGCTTGCAACAGCTGGGGGAAACCATCGACGAAACTACCCCGACATATTGCCAAATGATTGAGCGGGCAGGAGCCTACCCGATAGTAAATGATGCAAACAACGCGTTTGCTTCTGCCTTCAAAGTAGCCGATACCGATATTGCCACCGCTAAGCGTATCGTTAAATCTTGGATACAGGTCATTGATTTTTATTGCTCGCCTGGTCCAGAATTTTCCGCGCTAGTTGCCCGCACTACTTCTGCCATCGACGCGGCCACGGATCGGGAGAGCTTAAATGGGTCGGTTAAAGAGTTCGAGCAGGCGTTCATTATCCTGTTTAAGGGTATTGAGAAAGACGCAATGGACTTATTTGACTGGTTCACCACCTTCTATGACGAAACCTATTTCCACATGACTTACATTGATGGAGCGGAGTAAATCGAGGGGGTTCTTTTTCTCCGAAAAACGCGCGCCCTACATAGGTAGTGCGGCAGTTTTGAGACAAGGGTTGGCGCACTCTTGGGGACGAAAAGGATCGCAGGGTCTGCCGCGATAAGGGAAACTGCCTTGCGTTCCGCGCGCTAGCACCCTCGCTCTTTTTGAGCGGGGGTGCTTTTCTTTGCGCTTCGCCCCCGCGCCCTACATGGGAGGTATGGAAGATAAACCGTTAAGTGGCATGGTACTTGCCAGTGATGGGCTTAAAACTGATGGGGTAAGTCTTGCCCCTAAGACACTATCGCCTTCTAGCGCGGGCAGTTTTTCCAATTGCCCCGCGTCTTGGGCTATCTCCCGCCGTCTTCGCGGCACTGAAGATGTTTTGTCTGCGGCCCATATTGGCACGGTAGTCCATAAAAGCCTGGAAGAACTTTATAGCCTAGACCCTGGTGAGCGCACTGAGGAAAAGCTATGGGTATTGCTCGAAAATATCGCGGGGGAAACCTTAGAACTACTTGATTCTGCTTGGGATAAGGCGCGTCATATCTTCGATATTGAGGACCCTACCCAGGCGCGTCCGCTCATGCTGGAAACCGCAATTTCAGTGGACCTTGATGGGGTTCCGTTTTATGGCATTGCCGATAGGATCGATGAATCTAGCGCAGGTCCGAAAATTATTGACTACAAAACCTCGGGGGCGAAGAAAGCTAATCCTTCCCAGTTTGCTTTAAACAAGTACGGGGATAGCCAAGGCGACCAAGTAACCCTCTATGCCCTAGCTCTAAGTAAGCAGCTTGGCGAGCAAGTATTGGGAGCGGAGCTTTTCTTTACCGGGGTTGGCGTAAAGCGGGTTATTGATCTTACCCCGAGCCGTAAAAAGCGGGTGCTTAGAGATTTCTGTAAAACTTACGCCGACATTACCGCCGCTGATTCTCTAGGGCTATTTTCTTACTCCCCCTCTCCTTTGTGTGGCTGGTGCCCTCTAGCGGAGGTTTGCCCGGCATCGAAGTCTTCCCCGAAAGTAACTGTTCCTAGCCCTGACGAGCTGTTTTTTCAGGGATTACAGGCCGCGCCCTACATAGGAAGTGGAAATAAAAACAGAAAGGAGCCTGAGTTGGCGACTAAAGATAAATGGATGGATCAGCGTCCTTGGGAAGACCCATTCCCCGACCAGTATCCCAATGCTAATGGGTATGGGGCACAAGGAGCGTTCGGGCTAGTGTCCCTAGCCTACGAGCACATAAAGGAAACCGGGGGGAAAGCTAGTAAAAAGAATCTAGCTAAACTTGCCGGTTGCTTGTACCTGGTGGTTAAGGCGGCTCAGGAGCGGCAAGGCAAATTTAATGGCCTATCTGACGGGCTGAACACTAGGCTGCGCGGCGGTATCCGCTCAGTGTTGGCGGTTAACCCGTTCCCCTTAAGTGGCAGCGAGGAAGAGATTAAGGCCTGGATGAATGGGGCGGTGGCCACTTTAACTGTGTTTGCCGATCTTGCCCGCGACCTGCTTGTTACCCCACCGGAAGACCTGAAAAAAGTTCTATAAATCAAGGAGAAAAATAAAATGAGTTCGTTAAATGTTTTGTATGCCCTTATTGCCGCTTCAATGGTAGATGAGGAGGGCAAAGACTTCTTCACTTACTGTGAGGAAGTATCTGATCTTGCCCTTGAGCTTAAGTGCTCAGTTGCATCCCCTAAAGGCAGCGTTGTTCGCCGCCTGGAAGAACTAGATGAAGCTGTCCCGATTAAGGGCGTGCTTTGCGGCATTGAGCCGAGCGAAGGCAAGGATAAGCGCGGGATCATCACCCTATACACGGGCAACGAGGACAGTGAAGATGGCACTGAAACCTTCCGCACTGAATGGGTGACTAATAAGCGGGGAGCCAATATGGTTTACCGGGCCAGAGCGCTGCTTGGTCACGACGTGGTGGTATTCAAGTCCAACCAGGAGATGAAGGGCCGCAAAGGTTCGGTTCGTATCTGCCTGCACATTATCGACCACGGGGTCAATAAGGATTGGGCCGTGAGTGCTAAGGATCGTAAGGGTCGGCCTATGCGGATGGCCCCGAAAAACTAGCCCCGCCAACAATAAATATTGACAGGTTAAGTCCCCCAGGGCGGCAGGATTTTATTCCCCGCCTTGGGGGAAAACTTAAACGGAAGGCAGACGATGACGGTATCAAATTCAGCAGCTAAGGCTAGAGAGCAAGCCAGGCGAAAAGATGGAAAGTTTGGGGTGCAACAACGCGCTGAATCGGGGCTCGAACTTACCTTACCCACAGAGAATAGGTATGTTCCGCAATTGTCGGATTTTACAGTCTCGCCTCCAGCTTCTGAGTACACGGACGTAAGGGATGATGACGGTCGCTTGATAAAACGTAAATATCTTGTTGAGCGCGATGGCAATAAAGCGGAATGCCTAGAGGTCTATTACCCCAGAACTAACCAATTACAGTCCCGCATATATAGAGATACCGAGGGTTTTTTAGTCGGCGATGCTCATATTCCACATGAGGTTAACTATTTCCCCAGTGGCGCTTTGGCTTCTGTAGCTTATGCCCCTAGAGGGAGCTATGTGGAGCATCACCTGCGAGATGGTAAATCTTTATTGTTTAGCGAAGAGTATAGCGAAGATGGAGCCCTGCAAGACGTCCGCCACTTGAAGTCTGATCCTAACGGTCTTACGTATGCCTCTAAAACACATTTAAGCAGGAATGGGAACGTAGAGTTTGTCATGAATTACGGCACGCATGGTTTTTACTCTCTCCATAGTGACATACCTAGTTTCGAGTCGTACTACGCGAACGGGCAGGTAAAAAGGCAAGAATGGTCCGAAGCATTTCTTTTTCACCGAGAGGGCGCCCCGGCTGTTATCGAGTACAACCCAGACGGCAGCGTAAAAGAAGAAAAATACTATCGGGAGGGCAAGGAAGTCCCCCCGCCAACAATAAATAATCGACACTAAAAGTCCCCCAGGGCGGCAGGTACCCACTCCCCGCCTTGGGGGCAAAACTAAATGGAAGGCAGCAGGTAATGGTATCGAATGCAGCGGCTCAGGCCCGTGAGAATGCCCGGCGTGGTGACGGTAAGTTCGGGGTGCAACAAAAAGCTGAATCTGGACTCGCACTTGAGATGAGCGATGATGAGTATTTTGGTCAGTCCCAGGAGATGAAGAACGTCTACGTGGACGAAGGCGAAAACACTATCGAAACCTACACGGACGAGATGGGTAATCTTAATCGTGAATATCTGCCCGCTATGATCATTTATCGTCCCAACGGGACTATAGAGCAAGAAGTTTATGCCCGCTACGGGGTTTTGCAGGCGGTTAAGGGATACCACGAGAACGGGTCGCTTGCCTTGGAGGAGATTTACCAGGGCGGGCAGCTGCATTCTTATACGCACCCGGCCAAAGTTACTTATGACGAAAAAGGCAAGAAAAACTTTGAGGAGTGGCGCGTAAATGGGGCCTTGCACCGGATCGGCGGGCCAGCCAAGGTTACTTATTGGCCAAATGGCCGTCCTGCTAGGGCTTCGTTTTATTTCCAGGGCGAGCTGCTGATTATTAGGTCTTATGATGAGTCCGGTCGGGAGGTAACTTTTGACCCGGTGGATTAAATCGCGCGGATGTATATTGTTGAATTTCGCAAATGCCTCAGCTAGCGATTTTGCCTTTGGGTGTCCCGTTTTCCTTTGTCCTTTCCTCGCGCCCTACGTAGGTAGTGCAAGTAAATAATCTGTGTCCGTTTTGGGAGGTGAACCTAGTGGCAAGACAAGAAAGTATGCGAACGAATTTAAGTGATGAGGCGCGTTTGGCCAAAAATAAACGCATTAGAGAAGCTGGTAAGGCCACTAGGGCTCGCCGGGCGAAAATGGAATGCTTCACCCGGAAATTAAAGATCGACCAGTCCCACCTAAACAACAAACAGAAAGAAGCTATTGCCCGCTTGTTTTTAGAGTGTAAATGGCTAATCAATTCTTGTATCGCTAACGAGCGTTTTGACAACGCTTATCTAAAAGAACTAGGTGGCAAGGTTAATGTCAAGACCCCTGACGGGGTGGAAGAAAGAGAATTCCTTTTTCTTGGCGGTCAGCTTTCCCAATCGGTCATTAAGGGATTAAAAGACAATCTACGTGCCTTGTCAAAACTTAAATCCAATGGCAGGAAGGTTGGCAGGCTTCGATACCGTAGGCAAGTAACTATGGTGAACTTTCCCCAATACGGCAACTCGCACAAAATCAACCGAGAAAAGAACCGAGTAAAGCTAGCTAATATTCCCGGCTGGATGAGAGTACGAGGCTTAGACCAGTTACCAGCCGAGGCCGAGTTTGCCAACTGCAAACTACTGGATAGACCGGATGGACTTTTCATTGTAATCACCTGCTACGTAGATAAGCAGCCGGAAGATTTTGCCCCTGGTACTTCTATTGGAGTGGATATGGGGGTGAAAACTCATCTGACTTTTTCTAACGGAGTAAAGATCGATGCCTTGGTTGAAGAAAGTGAGCGCGCAAAAGGCTTGAGAAGAAAAATCTCTCGCCAAAAACCCGGCTCAAACAACAGAGCAAAAACAATGGCTCGCCTAGAAAAAGTCCTAGCAAAAGACGCAAACAAAAGGGAGGATATAGCAAACAAGATAGTACATGAACTGTTAAAGAACGAGACTGTGTACTACCAAGACGAACCGATACATGATTGGTTTAAGAAGCAAGGACGGGTAAGAGCCGGTAAACGGTTGCAAGGCTCAATACTAGGTCGCGTAAAAGCAAAACTAGAACGCAACCCAAGGGCTGTAATGCTAGATAAATACCTAGCCACCACCGCCACCTGCATCTGCGGATGCAAGACAAAACACGAGCCAAATAAGCGAACATTCGTTTGCGAAGCGTGTGGATACCAAGATGATCGGGATATTCACGCGGCTAAGAACATGGTAAGACTCGGGCAGTCTATAAACGTCCCTGCTGTGGAACATAGCAGTACTCTTGCGGACAAACATGTAAGACCAGTAGCACCAATGGATTTTTCATCCGTTGGGAAAACGGGCGGTGTTTGGATGAAACAAGAAGTCCCAACATCTTCAGCATTGGGGCAGTTCACGACGAATCCGGACGGGAGGTAACTTTTGACCCGGTTGACTAGGCTTGGTTCGCTTTTTTCTGGTTCTGGAGGGTTCGAGCTTGCTGGGCAACGGTCTGGTCTTGTCCCGGTGTGGGCATCTGAGATTGCCCCGTTTCCAACGCTAGTGACTTACCGGCGTTTCCCGGATATGGAACACTACGGGGACGTATCAAAAATTGATGGGACAAAGGTTCCGCAAGTTGACGTTGTTACTTTTGGTTCGCCCTGTCAGGATTTATCGGTTGCAGGTCAAGGGAAAGGCCTAACTGGTTCTAGGTCAGGGCTTTTCTTTGAAGCTATAAGGATCATTAAGCAAATGCGCGTGGCAAGCGGCGGCAGGTATCCCCGTTTTGCGGTGTGGGAGAACGTTCCCGGTGCGCTTTATTCCAATAAGGGGGAAGATTTTCATGAAGTGCTTAAACAAATCGTCTCAGTTAAAGACGAAAGGAAAGCAAATGGACTTCCTAGACCTGGAAAATGGAGCCAGGCAGGGGCTATCGTGGGCAAAGGGTTCTCGCTTGCCTGGCGAGTTCTCGATGCGCAATACTTCGGAGTGCCCCAGCGTCGCAAAAGAATCTACCTTGTTACGGATTTTGCAGGCCGATCCGCACCCGAGATTCTTTTTGAGCGAGGTCGCGAGAGCGAGCCTTCTTGCCCGATCCGGGCCGAAGAAAGATCACCTGCCGGAAAAACTAAAGAAAGCCCTGGAGGGCTAGATACCGCCGTTTTTGGGTTTAACGCTATCCACTTAGAGCGCAATAACCCCTATGGCAGTTTCGGGGTGGAACTAAACGTCAGTAAAACTTTGGATACTTCTGGCCTTTCCCCTACTTGTAATCAGGGCGGGGTGGCCGTGGTGGAGGGCATGGATATTCGCAGGCTTACCCCTACCGAGTGCGCGCGTTTGCAGGGGTTCCCGGACTGGTGGACAGATGATCTAGCGATAGATGACCCAAGTAAAGATGAACTGGATTTTTGGGTCGGTGTCCATACCACTTGGGATAAGGCGCGGGGGCTGAAGAAAACTAAAACGCCTGCTCAGGTTGCCAGGTGGCTGAAAAATCCGGTATCGGATGGGCAGCTATATTCGCTTTGGGGTAACGCGGTGGCTGTGCCATGCGCTAGGTTCGTGTTATCCCGGCTGGCTCAAAGCGCGCAGTCTTCGACTGCCATCCAGAACTGAACGCAAGATGATTTAAGGTAGTATTTCCCTTTCTTTGCCCCAAGGATTTTGCTGGCTAGTTTTTCGGTGTCGTATTCTTCCGGGTCTAGGCCAGCATCTTTAAGCGGGTGGATAATTAGCTGTTCGATTGCTTCTTGCTTATTAGCGAAGGTTTGCATCGGTGATCCTTTCTCGTAGGTCTTCTACTACCCCTGTAGGGCGCGGAGGATTTCTTGGAATTCGCTTTCCTGCACCGGCTCGCCAGTTCTCGTTCGATGGAAGCTCTTAACTTTCTTGTCTTCACCGACAGTGCTGAGCAGGTACGACTTGTCAGTTTGGGTGTTGCTCAACACAAATAGGTTTTGGTTGGCGTACTGGTGACGCTGGATGTGTACCCCGCCAATTTCGTCACCCGTGGCGGAGAAAAGTTTAGATACAAACTCGCGTAGCTGTTTCGATTCTTTTCTCAGTATTTTAGTCATGCCAACTATGTAGGGCGCGTACCTCTGACGTTGATTTAAGTGCCGGCAGTGGCAAAACAATAGCCCATCTAGCTCAGTGACCTTGGAATCGCCACTTAAATCTTTCCCAGTATTTATGAAGCGACTTAGAAAAGCTGCTCTCCAGTCTCGGGGGATCGCTGCGTAGGAAAAACCCATCCATCCAGTATTCTTTGCTGGTTATTCCGCCGCGCCCGTCATAAACAATGATCGCTGGTCCGTCCTCTCGATCCAGCACGCCCTCTTTTTTCCAAACCTGTTTTAGCAAAACGCCATACCGGGAGTATTCTTCTATGGCTGGTTTGTCGGAAAAAGAATGTGCTTTTCCATCAAGATTGAAAGTGCTCTTGGCTAGTATCCCGCTGCCATTATCGCGCAACAGTTCAACACTTAATATCTGCCCACTTGATTTGTCCTTCTGGATATACCTGGTTATTTTTTCCGAGTACCCCTCTTCGCCCACGTAACCCACTATCAACGGTTCGTCCGTGTTAGAAAAATATTCTTCCAATTGGCTTTTACTTGGGGAAAACTCCGCGCGAATCACATTACCGCGCCTATCCCAGACCACATTCCTTGGCTTATCCAGGCTGTGAACTAAATTTTTGTCTTTGTCTAGGTATGCTCGGTGGCGAATATAGGCGGTTCCCTTCCAATACTCGCGCTCGAATCCATCTTCAGTCTCGAACAAAACATATACTTCCCCATCTTCACATGGGGATATATCTACGACTCTTCGATTTTCAGAAGAACTACGCGAAAAATAATCATTGCTATTTTCTTTTTCTCTCATGCCAACTATGTAGGGCGCGTACTTTCGATACTGAAACAAGTTCGATGCAAAGTCCCGGCAGCTGCACGAGGGGCGCGCACTTTTTGCAACGAAACTATTTGCGCTGCATTTGCGTTGCACCCAAAATGTTTTGCGTTGCACTTTTGCCCCCGCCAACAACACTAGGTATGGGCAAAAATAACGATTTTGAGTCAAAACATCCGCGCGGCAAGGGCGGCAAATTCACCGAGAAGCGCCGTAAAGAAGCAGGCATGAGTCTTGATGATAGTGCGTTTTCTATACCTGACTGGCCGAAAAAACGCATGGATAAGCGTGGATTTACGACCCTGTATTGGGAAGATAAACCGTTTAGCGATCTTGTGCCGGGCGAGCGGTATTTGGTTGAGGAACAAGAGGTCTTATCTGGTTGTACAAATAAAACTTTTAAGACTTCCAAGGGCTATGAGATCGATACCTATAAAGGGAAAAAGTTAGGGATTCGCATGTATTTTGACCGCGATAAGAAACCAATCTCTAAGTTTAACCAGCCATATCAGGTTCAGTGGCGTGATGATGGTTCTATATCCGAGCGTTACAATGTTAACCTAGGAAAAATCAATGCTTATCTGTTCGCGCCTAACACTGACCCCAATGCTCGGGTGTTTTGTGATCGCGTTGTGAGAAAAGACGGAAGTGTCGCCCATGAGCGCTTCTTCTATAAACTAGATGCCCCGCTAGAATCTGGCGAGCAGATTGTGGGCGAGGAAGTTCAGTATTACGAAAATGGTAAGCCTGCTTCGATTCTCCGGTTTAACCCGTATGGGGAATCCATTAGGGATAGAAACTTCCCAATGTTACAAAAATTTGACGAAAATGGTAAGAGAACATCGGCTACTTTCTATGAGAACGGGGAGTTCATTCGCCGCGAGGAATGATCCGACAAAGTGGCAGTAACCGTTACTAGCAAAATCTTCCGCGCCCTACGTGGTAGGCATGACTACTTTTAACTATCCGATAGAAACTCGCGAACTAATCAGCACTACCCCTATGCCCGATGGCGGCACTAGCTGCTTTTTTCGCACCGGTTTTGGCTTCGAAACCGATATTTACTCCCCGGATGGGTTTCTTGTTTCTCGGGGCAGTCTGGAGCCGGATTTAGCGCCGCTGCAAAGTACCTCTCAGCCTTCCTTAGTTCATTGGAACAGGGACGGCCAGGTGACCTTGGTGTCTTTCACCCCGAGCGCTAAGCAGGTCGAGAGGTATTTTCGGGCCACTTCCGCGCCGCTGGCCGTCAGCTATGGGCTTTTTGCTGGTCAGCTTTTGCCAACCAGTTATTACAGTATTGATCCGGGGTCCGGCGAGATAGATCAAACCTTCGTCAGCTATTGGGACTCAGGGGTTATCTCAGCTGTAACTACCTATTGCGGGAACGGCGATGCTTGGCTGACCAGGTATAACGAGGATGGCACTGCTCTAGACCAGCATTTCTTCAAAGACGGTATGGAGGTTCCGCTGCCTGAAAATCCTGGCGCGCCCTACAAGGGAGATACAGGAAATAGCTAAAAAGGCTTAGTCTCGCGGCCCTTGTCGCGTGACTTGCTTTCGTAGAAATGAAAGGAGAAGGCCATGTCAGAAACTAGCGACCAACTTTATTACGAGATCGAGGACCTGTTTTTTGCAGCCGACCACTTAGCCGAGGTGGCCAGGGATTTGGCCAAAGAGGTAGAAGATCCGGAGATAAAAGCCGTGCTGAACCGCTCCAGGATTAACTTTTCTTCCAGTGCGCTGGTTTTGGAAAAGATTGTTAAGGAAGGACTGGGTGATGAGCGAGATTAACGAAGAAACAAAAACCGAACTGATTCGGCAAATTCTTGAGCCAGCCCGCGAAACCATTAAGCAAATCGCTAAAGGCCGCCACCCTGAAGACCCAAAAAACCAAAACCTATGCCAGGTGCAATTAACTAACGAAGCCCTAAAAGCGATGAAAATTTTTCTGGACCGAACGGGCGCAGAAGCCGTATGCGCTGGCGCTGAAATAGCAGAGGTCGGGGCAGCCACAGGCGGAAGTGTCAGCCAAAGCAACGTTCGACGACGAATGCCCCACATGCGCACATTTGAAGCCGCAATAGCAGGAGCAAACAGCATTAGGAAACCCGTCACCGTAACAATCGACGGATGGACAATCCAGATTTTAGCAGAGGAGGGGCTTCGCGATGCCCAAGAATAAGCCCGAAGACACCGAGTACCTTGCCTTAATGCTTAAAAACCTTGAGGCCATGCGGGAGCGCACAGAGCAGATTGCAAATATTGTCGATTCTTTGCGGTTTTATCAGAGAGCAATCCTTGAAAATGCTCAAAGCGCGCTCATCACCGGTAATACAGGCGATCTTGTACGACACCAGCTGCTGCCGAATCTTATCGAAACGAACGCCTGCGTATTGAAGGAACTTGCTAGCGGTATTGAGGACGGGACTGACCAGCTAAATATGTGCTTCTACTATCTATCCGGCGAGGGCGAAGACGAAGAATGAGCACCTTATATGCGGTTAAAAGCGGAGGTTTTGCCCTAAAAGATGATGCGGGGGGTATCCAAAAGGTCAGCGAAGAATCCCTTGCTGCTACTGCCTGTCACGCCGAGCTATCCAAGGGTGCAAAGGCCGCGCTTTGGGGGCAGATTCCGCCTTGGTTTGGCCTTGACTTGTTTGATTATCAACTTAGCGCCGCTATCCGCTTAGATGAACTATCACTGCTTGCCGATCCTCCCGGTCTTGGGAAAACTAGGACTTCACTAGCTGCCGCCGCTAGGAAAGACGCTAAAAGACTGGTAATAGTTTGTCCTCCGGTGGTGGCTGCATCTTGGGCAAGAGAAGCGAGCGTTTCCAATGTGGCTAACCCACTTCGCCCGAAAAAGTCAGAGCGCATTGGTGGGGTGGGGATCAATCCGCCAGGGCCGCACGTCAAAATGATTCAATCATCTAAGCCGCTACCTGACCTGCCCGATATTGGAATTGTGGTAGTGCCAGATTCCATGTTGGGGGCTAGAAAAGACATCGTAAAAATGCTTGTAGATTGGGCCCCGGATTTTATGATTATTGATGAGGTTCACCGGCTTAAGACTTGGAAAGCTGCCCGGTCTAAAGCGGTCAAAAAGCTCTCGCGCGGCGTTCCAAAAGTGCTGGCTTTATCTGGTACTCCCCTACTTGGCAAGGTTTACGAGATAACCAACGTGTTAGATATTACCGGGGATTTAACGGGCGCTTTTGGAGGCTACGGGGCGTTTTGCAGAAAATACCTTTGGCAAACGCCGTGGGGTGAACAAAAGGCAAGAAAGAAGATGATCCCCCACCTAAAGCAGGTCTTAGACGAGGACGTGTGGGTGCGGCGCGAACGCGAGGACGTACTAAAAGACTTGCCGGAGCATTTATCTTCCGTCATGGTACTAGATGATTTATCACTGAAAGATTACGAAAAGGCTTACGAAAAAGTTACCGGCGAGATTGACCAGTGGATTAAGGATTTTGGACCGCGTATTACCCCAGCAATGATTGACGGGTTCTGCGCTGATCCCCTGCCTATGATTTCTCTTCTTCGAGAAGCAGCCGGATTGGCAAAGATTCCTAAGGTATCCGACATGGCTAAAGAGTGGGTGAGCGACCATCCGGCAAGTGAAGATGGCACATATAGCGATCCGCTACTTATTTGGACGCACCACCGGGAAGTAACTAAGCAGACCTGCAAGGCGCTAAAAGAAGTCCTAGGCGAAAAAGAAGTAGGGATCATTATTGGCGGAACTTCGCCTGCAACTATTTCGCGCACCGTGGATGCTTTTCAGGCAGGCCATCTTGCCGCGCTAGTTGCATCTATTCATGCTGGCGGGGTGGGCATTACTTTAACTAGGGGCAATTTCCATATTTTCGCTGAGGCCGACTGGACACCGGCGATTATTGAGCAAGCCCAGCGCCGCCAAAACCGGATCAGCCAGACCCGCACTACCCGCTCATTGACCCTGATTGCAGCAGGAACGCTGGACGAACATTTAGAAGATTCCTTAGATAAGAAAGCTACCGAATTAGTGCCGCTGCTTGGAAAAGACGCTGACCAGGCAGTTTTGGAAGGTGACTTAGTGGATGCGAGGTCTATTTTGCGCGGGCTTGTTACCGAAAGGGTGCGCGCGGCAAGCGAAAGCGGCGATTAGTTTTCCCGAAAAATCCATGCGCCCTACATAGGTATGTGAGTAACGAGCGAGAGGTATCCCAATGAGTTTCGTACACCTTCATACACATTTTGAAACGTCCTATATGGACGGAACTATCCGGCTTGATCGCGGGGCAAAAATAGCTGCCGAACTTGGCCAAAAAGCACTCGCGATCACCGATCATGGCACGCTCGCGGGTACTTACAAGCACTTTCTGGCCTGCAATAAGGCTGGTATTAAGCCAATTTTAGGGGTAGAGACTTATCTTGCCATTGGCTCGCGCTTTGACCATAGATACCGCGTGGAAGACGGCAAGCAAAAACGCTATGAACACCTTACTTTGCTGGCCAAGAATCGGGCGGGTTGGGAAAATCTAGTTTCCTTACAGGCGAAGGCGCATGAGTCTTACTGGTACAAGCCGAGGATCGATTTTGACCTGCTTAGCGAGCACAGCGAGGGGCTTATCTGCATGACCGGGTGCCTTGCCGGGCCTTACCTTGGGGAGCTGGCGAAAGTACCGGGGGCAAAGGCTTTGGCGAAAGATTTTAAGACAGAGCTTGCCAAGGTACGGGAGAAGCATGACCTGCCGAAAGCGTCCTTAGAAGAACTTATCGCCAGGCTCGCCGCCATTGAAACTAACGATGCCAAAAGCGCTGCCAGTAAAGCTATGGCCCTGCTCGATGCTAGGGGCGGTAAAGATAGGGCCGTGGCTAACTTGAAGCGGCTGAGAGATATTTTTGGTGAGGAAAACCTAGTCGTAGAACTTATGGAGCATGGGATTGAGAAAGAATCCACTATCGTTCCCCTAGCTGCATCCATTGCCAGTGAGCATGGTATCCGCTGCGTAGCTACCGGGGACGCGCACTACGAAAAAGAGGGCGATGCCGCCATGCACGATGCGTGGCTAGCGTTATCTACCGGGGCGGGGGCAAGGCTCGATAATAAAGACCGGCTAGTTTTCGATGGTGAAGGCTATTTTCTTTGCTCCGAGTCTCAGATGCGGGTCAAAAGAAGTGAGGACTTTTGGGGGCGGGCCGTATCCAACACCGCTGAAGTGGCAAGCATGATTGACGAAGACGTTTTGCCTGAACGGAAACTCTACCTGCCAGCATTTCCTACTCCGAAAGGTAAGACCGAGAAAGAATACTTAGTCGAAAAAGTAAAGGCTGGGGCAAAAAAGCACTACGGGGCAAAACTGCCAGATGAAGTACGCGCCCGGTTGAACAGGGAACTTAAAGTTATTGACCAGATGGGGATGTGTTCGTACTTCCTGATTGTTGAAGACGTGATTTCTTGGGCTAAGTCGGAAGTTTCCGCGAAAGACTGGATCGCGGGCAAGAGGAATAAAAAATCTAAGACACCGATTCTGGTTGGCCCTGGTCGCGGCTCAGTTGGCGGGTGCTTGCTGGCATACTGCCTGGGTATCCACGATACTGACTCGCTTCGCTCCGACCTTATGTTTGAGCGTTTTATTGACCCAAGCCGGGTAGGAATGCCAGACGTTGATACCGATTTTGAAAAGGAACGCCGAGACGAGATTTTGGACTTCCTAGTCCTTCGCTGGGGAGCCGGACACGTACTGCAACTAGGCACCTTATCTACTCGCGGGGTAAAAGACGCGATAGATTCCGGGGCCAGGTTGCTGGGGATCACGGTTAAAGACGCCGCCACATTAAAAGAACAAGTAGTAGACGGCATGACCATAGAGGAACTGCTAGACAAGCAAGTAGTGGAAGGCAAGGGCTTTAGGAACGCCTTAAATGCCTTATCGCGTAGGGCCGATACCGATAAGTGGATGGAACTATCGAAGTTCTTTTTCGGGCTAGTTAGAGGGGAAGGCATACACGCTTGCGGAGTAGTGATCTCAGACCAAGACCTAACCAAAATGGTGCCAACCAGGCTAAACAGGGGGTCTACTGCTAGGGATGGAGCGCCGCCAGTAAGCGAATGGGAAGGCAAAGATATTGAAAACTTGGGGCTGCTAAAGCAGGACGTTTTAGGGCTTAGAACGCTAGATATTATCGGCACTTGCCTAGACCAAGCATCCCGTCTAGAGGGCAAAAAGATAACTATTAATGACCTGCCAGACCCGGATGCGCCGGAAGCCTCCCCTGCCTGGGAGCTACTAGCTAAAGGCGATAATGCAGGGGTGTTCCAAGTAGAGTCGGCTTCGGCAAGGGACTTAACCCGCGCGGTTAGCCCAACGTGCCTTGAACATATTTGCGCTATCAACGCTCTCAACCGTCCTGGTCCTATGATGGCTGGCCAGCACGAACTTTATGCCAAGTTGGTTACTAGCGGTGATAAGGCTGATATATCAGACCTAGCGGGGACCAAAGACCAGATACGGGCGGTGGAGTCGATTCTAGGTTCTACCCAAAACCTTGCTATCTACCAGGAACAGTCCATGCTGATCGGCAAGGTGATTGGCGGGTTCGATAATAGCGGGGTAAACCTGCTTCGCCACGCTATCAGTAAGAAAAACAAGGAAGAATTCGCTGAACTTACCCCGCGTTTTCTTGAAGGCGCACAGCAAAAAATCAGCGAAGACGGGAAAGAAAAGGTATCGTTTTCCCATTCCCAAGCTGCCGCGATTTGGCACCTTGTTGAAGGCGGGGCGAACTATTCTTTCAACAAGTCGCATTCGGCAGCCTATGGGATGCTTACCTATCGGTGTGCCTATTTGAAAGCGGTATATCCCGCGCCTTTTACCGCTGCTGCACTGATCCATACTGACTTGCCTGATAAACGGCGGGCGATTTTAGAGGACTTGCAAGGGGTTAAAGCTAGTGCGCCAGATATTAATGATTCTGCCCTACTTCCTAGCGCAAAAGACAATGGAACAGTGCTGCTTGGCCTGGGTGATATTAAGGGGCTAAAGAAGGGCGCAAAGAAACTTCTTAAGGCCCGTAGCGGGGTTCCTTTTGAGTCTATGGAAGATTTTCTAACGCGGGCTAAGCCTACTAAAACGCAGTTAGACGCGCTTACAGAGGCGGGGGCGTTAGATAGGTTCGGGGCAAGAAAAGACGCTGCCCCGGTAGAAAAATGGGTAGCGGAACTAGGCCGTCTAGGCATTGTTTTAAGCGCCGAAAACCCGCTGAGTGTATATGTAGACCAGGTTCGCTCTTTTGTGGCAGATAACCCGCCTAACCAATCTGTACCGGCTATTTCTAGGCTAGGGGGGCTATCTCTTGGCGCGCACAGGTCAATTGGGATATGCGAAGCGGTAGAAACAAAACGTATCAAGTCCGGCCTTATGGCGACCTTTACCGTGTCCAACCGTCAAGGAGACAGAGAAAAGATCATTGCCTGGCCAAAAGCCTTTGAAAACCCGATGACCCGTCTAAGTGAGGTGAAGCCTGGAACTATCGCCGTGTTTAATCTGCTGGTGAAGAACGGGTTCCTAGGCTCCGGTAAAGACTACTTCACTGATCGGGCTACCATTTTTCGCCCGGAGGAAGAACAATGACCGCCGATGAATGCTTGGAGAGTTTCGCCTTAGAAGTGATAGATGATTTTACTACCACCGGCATATGTGCCGATGGTATTGGCATTTTGGTAGATGTTGATGAGGGCTATACCGGCGAGATGGGGTTTACCTGGCCAGACCAGGGCGTACCCTGGGGATTGACAAGCGTAGAGTCTTTCGATGCAGTCCAGAGGCTTTGGCAAGTGATGAATAAGTCCTGGGATAGCGTATTTTTGGTTGCAAACTTGCAGACCGGAAAGATTGAATGCTCGTTCTTTAAGAATGACCAGATGCATCCTTGGCGAAACGGCAGGAACGATTACTTGGGCGCAAAAGACAAGTTCTTGGAGCTATATCACCAGGGTGCTTAATCCTTTCGAGCTAATCTCGTCCTCGAAGCGGGAAACAACGCCTTCCAAAGTGTCGTAGTCGGAGATGTCTAAATCTTCTGGGAAGTCCTGCTCAGCGAGCCAGTAGGCAAACTCGAATATTCGAACAATACTGATAGTGCTTATCCCGTGGTAGTCCCACTTCCAGGCTTCTACGTCAATTTCGGTGCCGTCATCCCGGCGGAAAGTGTAGTCGTGGGTAACACTTCCATCGTGGATAAACTCTTCGTGGTAAATCAATTTAAGTCGCATACCTACTATGTAGGGCGCGCGGGCAAAGTCACAACCTAATTTCTTCCCGTTTCGTCCAGGTATTCTTCCACAACTCCCTCTAGCGTGTAATAGTCGGTAATATCCAGGTCATCGGGGAAGTTCTGGTCTTTGATCCAGGCGGCAAAATCGAACACGTTATCAATATCTATCTCAAACAGGTCACCCCAGCACCAATACCAAGTTTCAGCGCGCAAAATCTCGCCATCGTCACGCTTAAAAATCAGCGTAGTAAAAGTGGCTTCTCCTGTGTAGGCGCAGAGGTCGCAAGTGCCGAAGTCGGTTTCTTCGGTAACGGATTCATGGTCGATCAGTTTAAGTCGCATACCTACTACATAGGGCGCACCGCCTGACACTTAAAAAGTGTCTCTACCAGCACTAACGCCTCAAGTGTCAGCGAGGGGGCTCTAAGTGTCAGAATCTATTTTTTCTGACAGTTCGCCCCCGCCAACAATACTAGGCATGGGCAACAATGATTTTGAGAACAAGCACCCCCGCGCAACCGATGGGAAATTTACCGAGAAACTACGTAAAGAAGCAAATGTTGCACTGGAACTGGAACAAGAACCTTTTACCCCGCCAGATACTCCCCGAGGTTGCGAGCGTGGGGAAGTTTTTGTTGGCAGGACGAACAGGAGGAAGAAGCGCGACACTAGCTTCACTTTAGGGCCAGTGACCGAATATGAATGCCCTAGGCACGATGAGATAACAGGCGGAGACTGGCATCTCATGGAAGAACAGCGATACTCCTTTGGTGGCGGCGAGCTGATTTATCGCACATCGAATGGTCACGTACATGAAAAATACGATGAAAAATGGAATCTTATTAGGCAAGAGTTTATGGATAAGGACGCCGAGCCAGCACAAGGAGGCGATGGCTGGACGGAAAAGCACTGGCGCGATAACGGCAGTATGTCTAGTCGCACTAGATTCGTATTTCTTGACAGCAATGAAGCCCTCGAAAACTTCAAGGTCGATGTTGTGGCGAGAGGCGGGAAACTAACCATTGAAGAGTATTTTGATGAGCAGGGCAGGCAAACTGGCGGTCGATACTACCGGGTTGCAGGTGACAAGCTGTATGAATTAAAAGAAAGTTATTCCCCTGATGGTGATTACAGATATTTAGAATCTATCGGTTTTAACGGCGGTTACTGCGCGCCCGAAAATGAACCTTGTTTCGTTTTTTATCAGGATGGGAAGTTAAGTAGCGCTGAATACAAGGTGGAGCGAAATGGTGATTACGTTCCGCACCGCACTAATGGTCCAGCGATTATTGATAATCACAAGCCTGAAGGCGAAAGGGAGCGCTACTTCCTGGAAGGCGAGGAATACACCAAATATGAGTGGGAAAAGAAAGTAGGCAAGTAATCAGGGTACGGTGAGCACCGCGCGCAACTGCCGGAAACGCCCCCGCCAACAATAGAAGATATGAGCAACAATAATTTTGAGAACAAGCACCCACGCGCTAAAGACGGGAAATTTACTGAGAAGAATCGGGCAGAATCCGGGCTTACTTTAGAACTGGAACCTAATAACTACCCTGAGCCTAAAAGCACTGTTTCTACTGCCGGGCGAAAAATGCTATCCGAAATCTACGATGACGCGGGTACGCTTGAGAGCAGGGTTTTCCGCAACGGCAGCGATGCTGGTGAAGCAGCTAAGACACACGAGTTTTATCGTCCCAATGGGCGGGTGTGGGTCAGAAGATACCAGGGCGCAAATAGAAGGCTGCGTTCACTTAGAACACCAAGCGAGGAAATTTTTAATGACGACGGCAGCTTGCGGGCGGTAACCTACAACCCCACCAAAGAGCAGATAGCCGAGCATTTTGCTAATTCCAACGAGAAGGTGGCGCTAGAAAAGTCCTACTACGATGACGGCGTACTATATCGCGAAGTCTATCTTGAGCGCGTAGAAGGAGAGTCGACAATCGGGTGGAATACCTACCGTTACAGCCCGAACGGTAAGGGGCAATCCGTTGAGTGGGAAGAATACCCACTATGAGCAATTTCGAGAGCAAGCATCCCCGCGCTAAAGATGGCAAGTTTACTGAGAAGCGACGTAAAGAGGCAGGCATTGTCTTAGCGCAGCCCGATCCAACTTACGACCCCTTTGCTGAACCGGGGATATTTTATACCGGCAAAGAGGGCGTCAGAAAGTATCTTAAATACTATAAAACCGATGAGCTGAGCAGGGAATTTTTTGAAAAGGCTACTGGGTATCGCGGCTATATTGAAGTTTTCGGAGACAGCAGCGGAACTCACGTTAAGGCAGACATGTTTCGCATGAAGGGTCGGATTAGCGAAAAGCAGGCCGCCGAAAGACTGGACATGGACGAGCGGCTCATAAGGCGCACATACCATCCCGTAGATGGACTCACTGAATTCGAGCTTTTGCATTGCTTTTTTTGAGATTTTTCGTTGAACGGGAGGAAAGACAATGACCAGCACTTTTGAGAGCAAGCACCCTAGAGCCAGGGACGGAAAGTTCACCGGAAAATATCGGGCTGAAGCTGGATTGGAACTTTCCCTAGAGGGCCAGCCAGATGCCGAAAACGACTTTGGGCGCGGGCAGGTTGTAACCCTAGAAACCTTAACTGAGGATTCCCTTAACGGTAGAAATTTCACTACTTTTGCAGTTCCAGAAGTAGAAGATATGGAGGACGGCAAGTGGTATGTAAAAGAAAAAGTTACAGAGGGCGGTAAGCTATCCAAGATCGAGTACGCAACTACCCAAGGCACGGTAACTGAGACTTATACTTTGCAAGGCCATCTTGGCGAGCAGAACTTTTTCGGCTATGACCGCCGCCCTATAACCGCCGATATTGGCCCATCCCGGATCACTTGGAACGAAAAGGGCGAAGTAGACGGCGAGTACTATGATTGCCCGCAAAATGTAATAACTGATCATTTTTGGGCTAGCGACGATCCCCTGCCAGTAAGTATGAATCGCTATCCATCGGGGCAAGTCCGCGAAGAGTCCCAGTACCGCATCGAGTATTCCGATGATACCCGCGAGCTATCGCAGATTGTTTTGCAAGCTACTACCTATCACGAAAATGGGCAGGTAAAGAGCTTTTCTCGGGAGCGGTATGGCAAAAGCGCTTTCCATAGCGACGAATACTTAATTGAGGGCGAATACGACGAGCAAGGAAACCCGATAGAGATGAAATACGGCTCGGTCGGAGCTGGCGATCCGGTCTATCACCGCCTTGGCGGCCCGGCCATTGTCCGATACGAGAACAGCAAAGTGGCAGAGAAACGCTTCTTTGTGTACGGCAGCGAAGTATCTGAGGAACGCGAAAAAGCCATGCGCCCTACATGGTAAGTATGAACGAAAACATTGATAAAGAACTTCCCGCGTGGGTGATCGGATTCGAGAAGCAAGACGTAGACTTACCGCGCTCAGTAGTAGACGTTGTGCGCGTTGACGAGATAGCAGAAATTAAAAAGGCTGGCCTTGTCCGCGCGTGCAAATACATAGCCGAGGTAAACGGCATCGAGCCGTTTTGGTGCTCCGAGGTTTGGGAGGATGGAAAACTCCTGTCTAGGACGTATTCTGAGTATGACGCTCCGAATGGCCTTGTTCGTGACCCTTATATCCCTTCCGTGGAGATTTGGTACGCCAGCGGTCAGCCCCATCTAGTCATATATCGGCCCAGCAAAGATCAGGTAGCAGAACATTTTCAGGGCAAAAGCGCAGAAGATAAACCGCTTGTTACTCGCAAAGACTGCTTCGAGGATGGCACGCTTTCTAGGATAAATTATTGGCGACTGAATGGGGAAGGCGAGTTGAGGGAAACCCGTAAAAGTTTCTATGAGGGTGGCGGTAAAAAGCTCTTTTTGGAAAGAAACTATGACGGAGAATATGACTCCATAGGGGACGAACCTGCCTTTGTCACCTACTACGAGAGCGGGCAGGTGATGATGCAGGAATGGTACAAGGACGGCAAATACCACCGCGAAGCTGGCCCGGCAATAATCGAATACGCCGAGGACGGACAGGTAATAGCAGAAAAATACTTCCTGGAAGGCGAAGAAGTTCCTGGCACCAGATCGCTGTTCGGGTACGCGAAATAGTCCCGCCAACAATAAAAAGTATGGGCAATAATTTTGAGAGCAAGCACCCGCGTAGTGCTGACGGGAAATTTACTGAGAAATACCGGGCTGAGTCCGGGCTAGAACTATCTGTTGACCAACCGTTTACCCCACCAGACACCCCGGAGGATTGCGAGCGTGGGCAGATTTTCGTAGGGGAAGTGAAGTACCACGACCCCAACTCCCCTATCGGTGACATGACCGATTACGAAGCCCCAGATTCTAGTGAAATTTCATATGGTGACTGGTGGCTAGTAGAAAAAATAAAGTATGACAGTGGCGGTAGCGGTCTAACTTATCGCACCCAGGACGGCTACGTGCAAGAATCCTACGGAGAGGAAGGGAACCTTGAAAACCAGGAGTTCCTAGACGAGAACTTTGAGCCAGCCCCTATCGAGGAAGAGTGGGGCAGGAAAACTTGGTGGGAAAATGGAAAGCTGGCTAGTCGCAGAAGGGACGCAATTCCCGAGGTTGATGTAGACCCCGAATATCTTAAAGAATATATCGAGGATCGCTGTGGGAAGATGACCGTTGCCGAGTATTTTGACCACCAAGGTCAAAAGACAGGTCAGCGCTATTACACGGCGAGTGACGGAGAACTTTTTGAGGCGAGGGAAAAATGCTCCCCAGACAGGCAGACAAGAAGCAAAATCTCTTATAGCTTCGACGGCGTTGAGTGCGCCCCTGAGAACGAATCTTGCAACTACCAAGTGCTTAATGGTTTTTTGCAAGCAGCCCATTACAAGGTGAAGCGTGGCGGTGAAAGTGTATATCACCGCACGGATGGTCCGGCGATTTTCCGCAGGGCACCTGCTGATGGAAGAAGGGAGCGCTACTTCCTAGAAGGTAAGGAATACACCAAAGCCGAATGGGAAAAGAAAGTAGGGCGTTAGTTATGGCAAGCACTTTTGAAGCGAAACATCCCCGCGCGAAAGATGGCAAGTTTGCTGAGAAACGCCGGGCCGAATCAGGGCTAGAGCTTTCATGTACGCCAGATGATCAGAAAAGCATAAGAGATGTAGAGGATTTAGAGCGCGGCGAAATCTTTGTAGGGAAGGTAAAAAGCTACCACCCCGGACTTGTGATTGGTGACGTGACTAAATATGAACATGAGCGCTGCGAGAAGATAGCACCCGGTCAGTGGTGGATTAGCCAAAAGCGAGAGATGGAAGACGGCACCACTGAGCTTACCTATTGCCACCAAGGCGGGTTTATCACTGAGAACTTTGATGAAAACGGTTATATCACCCAGCAAGTTTTCATGGATGACGAGTTTAATCGCATTCAAAACGCGGATAAGTGGACTGAGAAGAACTGGAATGAAGACGGGGTTCTTATTGGTAGGGAGAAAGGGTTCTTCCCTGAAGATAGAGACGATGAATCTTACGAGATTGTAAGTAAGGCTGTAGATAAGGCTGGCGGGTTTTTAGTGGCTAGCGAGGACTTTTCTGATAGCGGCATTATCGAGAAGAGGCTTGTATGGTCAAAATCAGGCGGGGAACTGTATCAAACTAAAGAAATTTACGACAAGAACGGGAACCCTAAATATAGGTTTGTACGAAACTTCTATGGTGAAGAGTGCCCCCCTGAGAACACCCCCACATACGAGGAATACCGAAATGGGAAAGTATGTGCTGGTGCGTACAAAACAAATCGTGGGGGAAAGATCGTGTACCGCCGTACAGATGGGCCGGCGCTCTTTGGTGGATACGATTCAGTCAGCGAAATTTACCGCTACTTCCTAGGCGGCAAGGAATACACTAAAGCCGAGTGGGCAAAGAGAACGGGTAACGAGTAGTCGCGCCCTACGTAAGGGGTATGTTTAGAAAAAAGACTTTCACTCCGCCCGACACCCCCGAAGGTTGCGTTCGGGAAAAGGTTTTTGTCGGCAAAGTAGCGGCTAGAAGTTCTTCCGGCGGGCAAACTACCCGCTACGAGTGCGGGGATACCAAGCGGGGCTGGTGGCTTGCAAAGCAGCAAAAAACTAAGGATGGGGAGCTGGAGCTAACCTACTCTACCTCTCGTGGGCAGGTTTTGGAAAAATATAGCGCAGATGGCTGTCTTCGCGAGCAGTTTTGGCTTAACCAACGCCTCCAAAGCCTAGATGATTGGGCCGAGAAATATTGGCACGCCACTGGCCGTCTTGCTAGTCGGGAAAAGTATATTCCTGCCGGGGACAAAGCAGCCTTGGCTAGGGCGATCGAAGACCTTGGCGGGAGGCTCCTTGTGTCCGAGTCTTTTAACCGGGACGGGCAAAAGGAAGCAGAAAGATACCTTACCACTGCCGATAGCGGGCATATTTTTGACGTGATGGAGCGGTGGGATACGGATTATGGCACTTTGAGCATGACTTCTGCTGTTCTTGGAGGCGGTGTCTGCGCTCCCAAAAACAAGCCTTGCCAGTATTTTGTCGATGGCGGAGAGCTTAAATCTGCCAAGTACAAAACTTTCGTAGGCGACAAGATCGTGCTTCACCGCACCGATGGCCCGGCGATAATTGACGGCCACGCGCCCAAGGGCAAACAGGAACGCTATTTTCTTTCCGGCGAGGAATATTCCAAGCGGCAGTGGGCAAAGAGAACTGGCAGAAGAACCGACTTGCTAAGTACGCTTCGAGGAAACTGAGCAAGGCTTAAGTTTTTCGCGCGCCCTACATGGGAAGTATGAGCAGTAATCTTGTTTTTGGCCCTCCCAGTACACCTAAGGGTTGCGAGCGCGGTGATATTAACGTCGGCAAGGTATTAAGCCGCCACCCATGCCCGTCGGGTGGCGATCTTAAAAAGTACGAACACGCCAAATGCGCTGATATATCTTCTGGCCAGTGGTGGGTCAGTGAGAAAAAAGTGCTAGAAGACGGAGCCTTAGTTGTTACGTATTGTTATCGCGAAGGATTTGTCAGGGAACGCTACGACAAGGACGGTAACCTTCTGGAACAAGATTTTTTGGACGAAAATTTAAAACAGGCTAAGAGCACTAAGGGGTGGTTTAGCAAACACTGGTATCCCAACGGGGATTTCTTCGTCCGAGAGAAAGGCTTTCCAGATAGAGATTTAAGCGAGGAAGATAGGCTAGTGATCCTTCAGGCTATTAAAGAAAATGGCCAGGATTTTCCCTTGTGGGAGTCTTTCCATCCAAACGGAGCAAGAGCCAGGATCGTGTACTGCTGCATCCGGGGAGGCGAAATGTACCTCCTCCTGGAGTCCTGGAACAAGGATCACAAACTGGAGGGTTATTTCTTCACAGATTTAGAGGGCCGGTATTGTTCCCCAGAAAACACGCCCACATGTTGTAGGTGCTTTGAGGGTGGGATTGTGGAGGTTGACTATGGCGTGGTTCGGGGCGGAAAGACCGTATTTCACCGCACCGATGGCCCGGCACTATCCTGGCAGGACGCATGGAGCGAAGAAGGTGAACAGGGGCGCTACTTTTTAGAAGGAGTCGAATACTCAAAAGCCGAGTGGGAAAAGAAAGTAGGCAGGGCTTAAACCCTACCACTTGCGCACCAATCCCCCGCCTCTTCCGGTATAGCCTGCGTAGCCTAGCTCATATCCGCTAGGCATCTGCTCATCCAAGGTGGCAACGAACGCTTCGCCGTGATCCCTCAGCGCCTCAAAGTCGCCTTCTTTCTGGCTTTCTTTTTTCGGCACGTACATCATGTCAAACATCTCACCGAACTCAGTGTGAGTGAGTACGCAGTGATAGACCTTGCCGCCGGTCTTTTTCTCAAAGTCCTTGACCGCCCGCTTGTACTCGGGTTTGTTGCTTATCCAACATAGAACGCCCATTCCGCCTATGCGTTCCGAATAGTATAAGGTTCCGTCTTCCTCAAACGCTACGGCCACGTCCGGATGCAAACCGTAGGTTCTTTCCAGCATATCCAAAGTCTCTTCGCACTTGGCTACCTGCTCAGCTTCGTCTAAGTCTTTTTGGGTTACGCCGTGGACTTTAAGGTCGCGGGCAGTTTCTTGTTCCCCGCTATCCACCTCAGGCTCGCTGGTGGCTACTTCTCCCCCTACCCAGTCATCTGCCGTTAAAGTCAGTTCCAGGTCTGCTTCTTTGCGATTCTTCTCCGCAAATTTGCCGTCGCTGTTACGTGGATGTTTGTTCTCAAAATTATTATTGCCCATACCCCCTATTGTTGGCGGGGACTACTGCTGGGGTGGCTGCGGAGGTCCAGGCTGGCGATACCTTGGCCGGGCAGGAGGCTGGCGGAACTGCTGGCCGTTTTGCGGGATATACGGGGTTGGTGCCCCGCCGTAAAACTGCCCTTGTTGTGGCTGTCCTTGCGGGGCCTGTCCGTATTGCTGGGATTGCTGCGGGTAGCCTTGTGGCACTTGTCCGTATCCACCATCCATGCTGCGCTGGTAGGCATCCTGGCGCATCCCAACTTGCCGTTCATACGAACGTTTTGATTGGTAGTAGGTGAACCACAAGACGTATGCCAGGCAGGCCAAAATAATGATGAACGGGATGGGGTGGAAGCCATCTAGCAGGTAGCAAAAAATGAACCAAGCGGTCGTTAGCGCACCGATGGTTTTTGCGAGAAAGCAGATCACACCCAAAACGCCTTGTTGGAGATTGGAAAGATAAAACCGGAACATTGTTTTCCTTTCGAGAAAAAGATGAGACGGTTCCCATCATATCCGGTTTTCTAGTCTTCCTCCCAAAAATCAGGAGGTCTTTGCGTGCGATCTAGCCATTACCCGTCCGTCTTGGTCATAAACCACGGACACGAAATATAGCTGCGGATTGCCCTCATTGTAGTAGTCCATTTCCACGGCCACCAGCTCGGATTGAACGCGCCCGCTGCCGTAATACTTGCGTTTAACTACTACCTGACCGTCCCGCTTGACTGCCTGCGCAAGTTCATCGGGGGTACTACGATCTTCTTCTAGCAGCAGAGTTCCGTATTCGGTCCAAACTAGGCGTTTTTTGGTGCTGCCATCTTCGCGGCAAAACTGCTGGCGCACAAGCGTTTTACCCAGATGATATTTTTCATCCACCCACCCAGTGCGTGTTTTGTAAGTGATAGTGCGGGTGAGAAAGTATTCCTTGCCGGTATCTTCTGACACCTTTTTGGTGTCCCACACGCCATCTACCACCCAAGCGCCAGAGGGTATCTCGCCGTGGTCAGTCTCCTTGTCGGCCAGTTCGATCTTGCCCCGCCAGCACCCGGTAGGGGTGTCCAAAGCGGAAAAGTCTACTCCTCTCGCGTCCACTTCTACTATCCCCATTGCTAGCCCCTGTCTATTGCTACGATTAGAGCTGCTACAGTCCCGGAAAATGCCAGCATGGCTAGGACGTTTGTGAATACGGCTATCATCTTATGGCCTCCCACATCTTGTTGCTTGCAGCTTCCAACTTGTCCCGGCATTCAAAAGCGGTATCCGATACCGCCAGGAGCGCGGCTGAAAAATCGTCTTCGGCATCCACCCGGTTTATGGCGGCAGTGTCCATTAAGATGCGCAAAGAATCAATGACTGCGTTGATCTTTTCCTGCATCACTTGGCAAGAAGCAGTGTTAGCCAGCATTTTTGTCCTCCTTCAAGGTCAGTAATCTGCTTGCCAGCACAATCGAGGCGAACATTAAATAGAACACGAACGCTACTACCGGCATGGTTTCGGTCTGCTCCTTAGTGAAGGTGAACAGCAGCCCGTAGCAGATGATCGGTATTAGCCCGATTAGCAGACCTGCGCGGCGAGCGACATATACCGGCGAGCGGTTGAAACTATTTTTTTTCTTCATACTTCCCATGTAGGGCGCATGAATATTTACGCTGATTAAGGTGATTAGGCTGGTCGCCAAGATAGTCGAAACAAGCATCAGTTGACACTCCCCACGGATAAATCCTTAGGGATTCTTGCTTCATCGTTGATTGCCTTACCCGAAGGCAGGTCTTACATCTACTCCACAAGCGTTACGGCAAAAGATTCTGCCGTGGTTCCCGAGTGTCCCTCGGTACCGTTTAAGATTTTTATTCCCTCCGCCAAAATGTTCTTGGCGGCGTTAATATCGCGGTCATGCTTAGCCCCGCAATTCTCGCATTCCCAGGATCGGATATTTAGCGGCATTGCATCCATTTTCACCCCGCACTCATGGCAGGTTTTGGAAGACGCAAACCATCTATCTACCTGGATGAAGATTTTGCCTTTTTCCTTAGCCTTATATTCCAAAAAGCTAAAGATGGTGGCGAAACTTTGCATGGCGATACTTTTTGCGAGGCGATGATTCTTCATCATTCCATTCACGTTTAGGGTTTCGGCGCATACAACTTGGTTCTCGCTGATCAGTTTCGCCGTCACCTTATGCAGGTGGTCTTTCCTCTTGTTCGCTATTTTCTCATGTACCCGTGCTACTTTGATTTTTTGTTTTGCTCGGTTATTCGATCCTTTCTTCTTCCTAGATAGTTTCCTTTGCTCTTTCACAAGTTTCTTCTCTAGCTTGCGAGTATCAGCTACGCCCTCAATTTTTTCACCGTCTGAGGTAGTAACCAGACTCGCAATACCTAAGTCAATGCCAACGACTTTGCCAGCATTGGACTTGGACGGTTCTGGAATATCAACGCAGGTAAACACGATGAAGTATTTACCGCTTGGTACTTGTTTAATCGTGGCAGAAACGATCCTGCCCTCCACCGGCCTACTTATCCTGGCTTTAACCCTCCCTACCTTGGGTATCCAAACATGGGATTCGTCAATAATCTTGCCGTAAGTAGTCCGATAGGTTTTACGAGCCATCTTCTTCTTAAACTTTGGAAAACCTACCCATTTTTGGGTAAAAAAGTTCTTGAAAGCCCGATCTAAGTCACGCAAGGACTGTTGCAAGGCCGCAGCCTCAACCTCAGATAGCCAAGCAGTATCCTCTAGTCTTTTAAGCTGGGTAAGCATCCTGCAACAGTCGCCATATTTGAGAGACTGGCTCGTTTCTTTGTAAACTTTTATCTTTTCTTCTAGGAAATGGTTATATACCAGTCTTACGCATCCGAAAGTACGAGCAAGCAACTGTACCTGCTGCCGGTTCGGATAAATCCGGTACTCAAAACTTTTTTCCACGTAGCCTATGTAGGGCGCGTGAGTGAAACCGCTGATTAAGCCTCTGAAACGTTAAAGGAAATTTCCGCCCCACAGGCTAAGGCATAGCGGCGAAGCGTAGACATTCTGGGGTCTATTTTGCCATTTTCGATATAGCACACCACCGAAGCGGCAGATCCCATTCTTCTCGCAACCTCTCTTTGCGATAGCCCGTTCTTCTCCCGAATCCAGCGCAATTTTTGGATAGCAACGTGTTGCGAGCCCGTCATGCTACGGGCAGCATTTTCCTGTTTTTCAGTCATGTCTCCTATGTAGGGCGCGAGAGAAAATCGGGGTTCGTCAAGAACTTTTCCGCTGGTAGTCAAAATGTTTCCGCTGGTCAGTGAGAAATATAAAAAGTATAAATACTATAAAAGAGTATAAAAGCTGACCTGCGGCTTTGCACGCAATATCAGTTTTCGCTACCGTCACGCTGTTCCCCGTCTCTCTTCTTAATCCTCCTTGTGGTCACTGGAAACTCCCGCCCAGGGAATCGCTCTGCAGGGTCGCACTCGGCTTTTTTCGGACCTACACTAGCGGGGATTCTGCTTGCGGGGGTGTCCCAGTTCCCGGAGCCGTACCGGTAGTGGTCGGGGCTCGGTAGTTTTTCGTGCTGTATCACCATGCTGACCATGTAGGGCGCGCCAGACGTGTAAAAAATTCCGCGTTTTCTTTACACGTCCTCCCGATATGTAAAACCGCTTTACGCGTTCTGCTTGCGGCGGCGGATCGCCAGTGCAGCGCCCGCTCCAACTAGCAGTACGGATACGACTAGGGCTATTAGTCCTGCTGCACCAGTGGTTGCCAGCCCTCCAGCCTCAGTGGCGCTCTCTAGGACGGTTTGACTGTCGCCGTTAGTGTCAGTGCCTTCTGGCGCGGCCTGCCCGCCTTTATTAGCATCTTGGCCGTCCTTGCTAGTTTCACCCGACTTGGCATCGTCACCAGGTTTGGTGGTATCCCCTGGCTTGGCATTATCTCCGGGCTTGGTGTCATTACCGGGGGTCGTAGGTTCTGTAGTGCCAGGCTTAGTGCCATCTCCGGTCTTCGGATCGTCACCAGGCTTCGTGTCATTGCCTGGCTTGGTATCGTCACCAGGCTTTGTTGGCTCCGTGGTCGGCTCGGTAGTGCCAGGCTTGGGATCGTTGCCACCTTCGCAAATCTCTTGCGGGTTCTTCGCTAGGAACTCAGATACCTTATCGGTGATGATCTTGAGTAGAGCTTCGCGGTTGTAATTGTATGTACCGGACACATTGAAATATACAGTTCCTTCCCCAACGGAATGAGGCTTACCATTCTCATCTAGGATTTGAGCAGGGCCGGTAGCGGTTAAGTGCCACTCCGTATTTTCTCCGAACGCCTGCTTTACCTGCTCATCGGACATAAACAAGCCCTCGGTGATAGCGGGGTTGATCTGTCGTAAGATAGCGGTATCCCAGTTGTAAACGTCTATCCTAGCCGTACCAAACTCAGGGTCCCTAGAATTCTCGATCTTATCTACTACCTTTTCAATGTCCGCCGTGTAGTCGCCTACCACAGCTTTCTTACATCCGGGCTTAGTAGTATCGCCAGGCTTAGGACCGTCTGCTAAAAACTTTGCCAGTTCCTCGGTGATAATCTCTTTTAGTTTCGCTTCGTCCACGGTCTTTGTAAGGCTAAAAATAGCAAACTCGCCTGCGCTCACGGTTTTTCCGTCGGGGGTTACGTTGGAATGTGACTTCCCAACACCAGAAGCGCCTTTACCTAAAATATCTTCAATCGAATACTTGGAATCTTCGATAAGACGAGGAATCTCTCTGCCTTCCCCAAAACCGGGAGCAATAGTGTCTAAAGCCGGTGAATAAATATGCCCGTTTATGACCCTGTAAGTGTATGAGCCCTTATCTTTAATGATGGCGGTAAAATCGGACACCACCTTGTCGATCTTTGACTGGTAGGCTTTCAGGTTATCCGTGTCAGGCGCAGAAAAAGCCCTAGGAATAGATAGCGGAACAATAACGCTTAATGCCAGGGCGATGAACGCCAATATCGCGGTGGTGCGTTTTGCGGTCCGTGAAGTCATTTTTGGGAGCCTTTCTGCCAGGTTTCTTGTCTCCGTATATGGCTATGCGTAAACGGAATTTTGGGCAGAAGAAAACCGCCCCCCGTTTCCGAGGAGCGGCCTTCTTTATTTACTTAGTTGCTAGTTCATCACCATCTTTCGGCGATACAGCGCAACCATGAAACCGGCCCCAACGAGCATCAAGGACGCTCCCAGCGCAATCAGGCCAGTCGAGCCAGTTACGGCTAATCCAGCACCACCAGATTTAATAACAGTGACCGTCTGGTCAACGTCATCTATATCGTGGTGCTCCACTACGTGAGTGCCCTTCGGGGTTTTACCAGTGTAAATGTCCTCGAACACTACCCACTTGGAGTTGGCAGCCACCGAACAGTTTCCATAAAAAGCCATATTGACTTTCCCGCCCCCGGACTTATCGGCTTTGAAGGTGACAGGCTTCGCGCCCATGCAGTCAACCTTCTTGCCAGTAGCCTTGTCCATCATGGTGCCCACTAGGGTGTAGGTTTCGCCCGGCTTCAAGGAGTGGTACTCAACGGTGTCATTGATATGTACTCGCCCGCCCAGCACGGTCTTGTCCCCATCTTTGCCGTCCGTGGCAGTGGTTTTAGCATCCGGGGAATACACGGTCTGGTCACGATCATTGATGTCGTGATGCACGATAGGTTCTTTACCTTCACGCAAAACGTCCTCAAAGACCACAGTAGTTTTACCCTTTAGCAGTTCGGCGCGTACCGGAATGTCAATCTCCACTACCCCATTACGGTGCTTAGGAGTGAACTTCTTCTCGGCAGTTACCGGCTTGCAGTCCTTGCCCTCGGCAGGCTTGTCCAGGGCAAGGGTCAGCTTGGATAGGACTTTTCCGGCTTCGTCATAGTCGAACTTGCCGTCCTTAACCAGGCCCGCCACTTTGTCTTTGTCCAAGGTAGCAATCGCCTTGTCTAGGTCTGCTTCGCTGACTTTGGGCAAAATACCACTTAGTGCGGTCTTTACATCAAAACTAGCTTTCGAGTCTTTCTTCAGCTTGGCCTCGAAGGAGTCCAACTGGCTAGCAATCGCCTTGGAATAGTCGTTTGCCTTTACTTCGCCGCAGTCCTGGAAAGGCTTACCGGTAGCTTTATCCATGAGCGTTGCTTTCAGGGTGTATTCCTTACCGGCAGCCAGCTCGGTGTACTTAACCTTGTCGGTAATGGTCACGTTGCCCTTGATCGGTAGGTATTTGTCCCCGTCAGCCTTATCGGTGGCCATCGTGTGAATGGTCGGGTGATCAGGCCGGAAAGATTCCTTCGGGTCCATATCGGAGGTGCGAAGCGGTTCTACCCGATCGTCTCCTGCAAACTCGGACACGAACACGAGGGTGCCTCGGCAGTCAATATCTTGGATATGTTCGCCAGGAGCGTCTGGGAAGTAGTCAGCAATCCGGTAGTCCCCGTTCTTTGCCGGGATAGTCCAGGATTTAACCGGCTTTAGGGAGCGGGTTACGCCCTCTTCCAGCTCGGTTTTGTCCGGCACGCAGTACAGATGCTGGTCAATAGTGCCATTGTCGGCCTTAACGGAGCCATATCCCTTAAAGTCGGTATGGTTAGTCGGGAAGTCCGCAACCTTTACCCAGTCATTGAGGAAGGTCTTAGCGTCCGAATCAGCGTGAACATTAATAATGTTCTTCGCGCTAGTAATCTTCGCGGTCTTTTTCTTCGACTGGAACTCATCAGGCAAAGCGTAACCATCTGTCCAATCCGCGTGGATACGGTCAGGGGCGGCTTGGTTCTTCTTAACTACTTTCCATACCCAAGTGTAGAATCCCGGCTTATCAACGTTTACCGTGGCTTTCTGGGTACCCGGAGCGTCAAAGGTTAGCGAAGTAGTAGCTACCGGCTTTGCGCCTTGAGGAATCTTCATACTCTTTACCGGCTGAGTTTCTCCCATGTAGTAAACGTCGGCCTCGTATTTGACCTTTACGTCTTTTAACCAGTTCGGGTTAGCATACTTCGGGTCAGCCTTAGCGGTAAGGCTATCGGTAATAGTGGTTTCCCCAGTTTCTACTACCGGCTTTTCCACCTTAGATGTAGCGATCGGCTGGAAATCATAGATTACCTGCCAAGTGCCGCCGGGGATTCTTTTCACCGAGGGGTCTGCGCCCTGTATCATCCGCTGAAGCCCCTTCGGACCAGTCAATCGCTTGGCGGTGTGGCGGTGGGTGTATCCAACATTGAATCCTACCTTCCCGTTGCCGGTTGCGCGCCAATCCAAAGTAATCGGCTTAGCGGCGGTCTTACCCGAGTAAGTATTCTTACCAGTAGAGGTAAATACTGCCGGACCATTTAGCTTCGCAGTAAATGGCACCCCGGCGATCAACTTGCCTGCCGAGTTCTTAACGCCAATATTACGAACATTACCGGTAGTCTTGTTATCCCCGGTATGGCTTACGCTTTGATAACCTGCCACCCCAGAATTGCGGGCTTCGGCAACGTATTGGCGCGTGAGTTTTGCAGCCCCAGGGTACTTGGACTGCAAAGTACTCCAAACGTAATACATTTCGTCCTTAGCTGATGCCTTATTTAGCTCCAGGTTAAAGTGCATAATCATAGATAAAGCCGCCCGAGAATCAGCCGTATTAACCTTCTCGTATTTGTTTAACAGGTAGGCAATCTGGGCAATAGAATCTAAGTTAACGTCATTGCCACCGTAGTTAGTCATGCCTTTAGCATCGTCTAAAGTTTCGACAGATACCGTCATCCCCGGACCAATCGCATAGGGTCCTAGCTCAATACACCAAACTAGCTTGCCCGGATTTTGGGGGTCAATATGTGCTCCGAGCCAGTGTTTAGGGGCAGCGCCCGTTCTGGCGGTTATAAAATACCCAGGCCCTGTTTTTTTCGACTCAGCCTTGGGCGCTGATAGTGGAACAAGAACGCTCAGTGCTAACGCCATCAAGGCAGCTAGCAATACTAAGCGTTTTGATACTTTTTGTATCATGTGGAAAATCCTCCTTAAATGGTTTTTGTCTTTCCACTAGGGGTAATGCGTAAATGGGTTTTCCGAGACAAAAACGCCAGTAAAAGAGATATAGGGGTAGGGAGGGGTGTTAACCTTTTCCGATTGGTAGTACCATGAAAGTAGGGGTCGGTCTTAACTGTTACGGTTTGCAGCTGGCTCCTACTAAAAAACTGGTTGCAACGTATAAGCTGGTGAGGAGGATGTACAAATGGCAAAACAAAATGCTTATGCGGGTAGTAGCTGTGTGCTAGCCGAGCCAGACATCCATACAAACCTTGACCCGGAACTTGTCGCTGATTACTTCCTCTCTCGCGACGAAGGTAGGGAAGACGCGGACGTAACTCAAATGAAGTTACATAAGCTAATGTACTTGGCGCAAGCAAACTTTCTTTCTAGCGTAGATAATCGACTTTTTGCTTCCGATATTGAGGCTTTTGAGCATGGGCCGGTAATCAAAGAGCTGTATCCCCAGTTCAGGCATTACGGGCGTAGCGTAATCGTAGTAGCAAGCGACGAGGCGGCCTGGCAGGCGAAAGAAAGTGTACGAAATGACCTGCCCGAGGACACTAAAGAATTTCTCGACCTTGTTTGGGACAAATACGGGGACTACTCGGCTAGTGAGCTACGAAAACTGACCCACAGCCAAGCCCCATGGCTTAACGCATATAAACCGGGGCACCGCCACTGCAAGATTGATGACGACTCCATGAAAGATTGGTATCGTCACCACGAACATGAGGCAATCTACCACCCCCTTGTTTTTAACCTCTCAGAAGAAGCCATCTTAGAGCTAGAAAAAAGGCTTGCCCTCTAATGGCTTTTAAGCCTTGGGCAACCGTCGAAAAAGTTGGCGGGCAAAACCTGTCTAACTTTACGTGCGGAGTAGGTAATTTCGACTCCTGGCTTAAAAATGAAGCAAAAAGTCAGCAAAGACAAGGCAGAGTCACAACTTGGCTAGCAGTAGATAGGGATGGAGAAGTTGTAGGGTATTTTTCGCTAAGACACGCCGTTTTTGTCGCTGGAAACCTCCAGCTAAGTAAGACCCGAGCGAAGAAACTCGGATTAGAAGACGGGGCGAGTTCAGGGATTCTGATAGCAAAACTCGCTTTACACAAGAAATGGCGAGGTAAAGGATACGGCCTGTTACTACTCGATGAAGCTCTGGCAAAATGCGTCCAAGTTTTCGATACAGCCGCCTACCAACTGATAATGGTGGACGCAGCAAGACCCGAACTGGTTTTGTTTTACGAACAAAGAGGCTTCTTCCCGAGCGGGGAAAACCTGCGACTGATAAACACTGTTCGATCGATAGCTTCCGATAAAAGAAACGGCTCATGTTCCTAGCCTCTCTAGGAGGCACGCACACCTTGGGGCGACTGTTCGGAAACACGAGCCTTGGTTATGTATCCAGTATATCCGAGGGGAAAACGGATCACAACCCCCCAGACACGCCTGTAGCCCCAGCAAATCGCTAGGGCTACAAGGTGTTAAACGTTCAGTTTTCTAGCAGGGCCAGGTGTTACCCTCAGTATCGCCACAGATATGAGATTCAACTTCGGTTTCACCAGTACGTGTCCATCTAGCGCCGCCGTAGTCCTTACTCTCCCCGACTTTCCATTCCCCGGAGTTGCCAGACTTGGCTTTCGTCCCGGAGCGGCGAGGAGCCTGGTAGTGTCGTTTGGGCTGCGCCTTACGCTGGTAGGTGCGAGCCTTCGGTTGATAGTTACGTGCCTTGGGTTGCGCTTTAGCAGGTGCGGGAGCCGGGGACTGTGCTTTAGCCTTGGCAGCAGCCTCAGCTTCAGCCTTGGCTTTAGTTTCTGCCTCAGCTTTCGCCTTTGCTTCTTGTTCCGCCTTAGCTTTAGCCTCTGCTTCAGCCTTAGCTTTGGCTTCCTTTTCCGCCTTCTGCTTTTGCTTTTCCACCTGAGAAACAGACGGCGGTTTGGGGGTATCTTCCGCCTTCTTATCAGTGGAAGAACACCCCGCCATACCAAATGCTAGTCCAGCGCTGGCAAGTACGATAAGTAGTTTTTGAGTTTTCATTTTTCCTATCCTTTCTTGGGTTCTAATGAATCGCTCACTACCTATGTAGGGCGCGTTACCAAAAACCCAGGTGAAAGCTGCTTTAAGCCCATTGTATCGCATTGGAAGTTTTTAAGAAAGGGGCGCGGCGGGGGTTGCCAAATAAGATGAAATCGCTTAAGCTGGACATCACATGACCGGCACCGCTTCAGCACCCTTGAGGAGCTAAGCCCAGGGCCGGTCCTATTTTTGTCAATTACCCGTGCCCTATATAGGCGACGCAAATAAGGTACGTCGACTTGTTGCGTTAGCGCAACATTTGAGGTAAGCTCAAGACATGAAAACCAGCATTGAGATCAGCGACAAGCTCGCACGGGATATTGAGGGTACAGCCCGCAAGCAGGGCATTAGCGTCGAGAAGGTTATCTGGGAGGGTTTCAACGCTTACCGGGAAGAACGCGAGACGGTAGATACCCTCAACCGCATTTATGCCGAAAACAAGGGCGCGATGGATAGGCTCGCGAATTGACACCTATCAGCAAGAAAGGTGTCTATGCGTGGCTGGAAGAAAACCACTTTTACATACGCTCAGATGCCGCACTTAATTCGTGCCTAGAGGGTGCCTATGCCGATTATTTTGGCCAGGAGATCTACGAGGGCGGCTTGGCGAAAGCCGCAAAAGTTCTTTTGGAGGTGCAGTCGCAGCACCCTCTCTTTGACGGGAACAAGCGTCTAGGGGCAGTGTTATGCATCGCCGTTCTCGGTGAATACGGCTTTGAGCACACCTTTTCCGAAGACGAGCTGGTGGATTTCTGCCTGCTTGTGGCAAGCGGCGAACTAAGAGATCACGAGGAAATCCGTCAACGTCTTGCCACCCACAGTAAGGCCGTCGCTCCATCGCCCGCCGCCCACCCCCTTATTGAAGCCGACACTTGTGGTGCCTGGATGCCGCGAGCGCAAACCACCTGTATTTTGAACGAGGGTCACAGTGGACACCATCGATCAGTTAAGCATTAAGATTCCTGCCACCCCTGGGGCTTTAGGGGGTTGGCTGCGCCAGGCGCGTGAGCAAAAAGGCATCACGCAGCAAGATCTTGCTATGGCGTTGGGCGTTTCGCGCCAGGCTCTCGCCAGGGTAGAGAAAGGCTCGCCTGATGTACGTCTTTCTACGGCTTTGGCCGCCGCCCGCTACTTCGCTTGACACACCCCCACGGATAAATCCGGGGGCTTCACGGCGCTACTTCGCGTGAAGAACATGATGCTAAGGAAGTACAAGCAGTATCTTTTAAGGAAGCCCTGAGTCCGCGCCACACATAGTAGGCATGGCAACTTTGGATTTGGATTTGGAAGTTCTTCGCCGGGTGATGCTTGGTCAGCTAAAAGCCCCCGTGCTGGACGATCACGGAGATGCACCGCTTACCTGTATGACGGAGGCAGACACTTTAGGCGAGTTGTTGGAACGTCTGGACCTGGTTGGCGGGCGCACCAACCTGTATGTCGAGCGGGCAGATGGCACTATCGCCACGCTAGCAATCGCCGAAGTAGTCCCCGGAGCAAACTGAGTCATATAGCAGCCCGGCAATCACGGACGTGTCTAGGCCACGGAACAGCCGGTTTAGCCCTTCCTGGTACTTGTCGCGCACGCTTGCCGGAATATAGATCGCATCTATGCCCTCGTTCAGTAATAACCCGCTTGCCATCAGGCGTGAAGTCCTTTTATTGCCGTCCCCAAAAGCCTGTAACAAAGTTAAGGCACAAAACATATACGCTGCACCCTCTATTGGGTTACGGTGCTCCCCTGCCCGCTCCAATATCTTCCTGTATGCGTCCTCCAGGTCGTTTTCGTCCCCGTCTGGCGCGCTGTATTTTGCCCCCATTGCTAGGCTTACGTGTCCGCCGCCGTGAGTTACGCCCTTGCCGCGCACTATGCCTCGGTCTATCACTTCGGGAGTTAAATACCAGTTAATTAGTTCGGAAAGTGGCAGATCAAAGTCCTCGCAATTGTTAAGTGCCGCAAGCATTTGGTCGTTCGCTTTGGCGATAGCCAAAACTTCCGCCGATTCTTTCTCGCTTAACCCCGCCGGGGCGCGGCCAGATAGTAAGGCGCGCACGTCCGGTAAGGTTACCGGAATCCCCTCATTACCGGCCATATCCAGCACCATAAACTCCCGCATTTTCTTATACCTATGTGCCGCCCGGTCCAACCCTTGCACTTCCGGCGCAAAACAGGGGGTAGGTACTGACAAGTAGACAATCTCATCCACGGTGGCGGTGAAAATCATTTTGCCCTCCTCAGATAGCAGACTTTGTTTCTTCTACCGGCAGATAGTTAAAGAACAGTGGATCAAGACCTCCGCATGAGGCCTTGCCAGATGACCCGCCCAGCCCTATCATTGAGCGGCCCAGCGGCAAAAGAGGGTTTTAATCGTTGCCGGTTTCTTTTATGCTTGGGTTCACCTCGATGCGTCTGTTTTTGCTGGTTTGGACGAACTGCGATTTGCCGGTTTTCCTTGCTTTTAGCCGTGCAGCTTTGAATTCGCGCATATATGGCAGTTGGATTGGCAGGTTGCTGGCTGTGCGGTATCCCAAGGCTTCGGCTATCGCTGTTTGTGGGAGTCCGGCGGCCATTGCTTCGCCTCCCCACCAGTTGGCATAGTCATCGACCATTTGCTTGAACGCTAGGTAGGCGGCAAGTCGTGCGATGCTTTTGGGCACACCAAATTTAGCTTCGAGGTCTTCTCCGGCTACGTCCAATGCGTCCGGTAGGGCGGACATTAACAGTTTTTGCTGTATGTAGTCCGCCATTTCTTCCATGAATTTGTCGTCGGCTCTTGCTCTTCTTAGCGGTTCGGGGTCATATCTTGTCATTTTCTTCTGCCTCTTTTCTCATTTCGTTTAGTGCGCCACGTATTAGTCGCGTGTAGCGGTGTATGTCTGAAAGGTCTGCGGCGGCGCTGTCAGCGGCGTTTTCTATCGCTCCGATTGCTTTCTCAAAGTCCTCCATGTCATCGGTGATGGTTTTTTGCCCGCTGAGCGGCGATAAGTACCCGAAGATTTCCGTTAGGGAATACATAAGTTCTGAACTGGTTTCTTTCGCTGCTCTTGCGTCAGAATGGATGGCGCTTAGGCACGACCAAATGCGTTCCAAGGTCGGCTTATCAGTTATTAGCATTTTCGGCCTCGCTTCTCATTTCGTTTAGTGCTCGCCGGATTTCCCGTGCGTTTTGGGGTAGACCTGAAAGGTATTCAACGGCTTCGTTAGCGGCGTTTTCAAATGCTTCAGCTTGTTTCTCAAGCACTTTGAAGTTATCGAGAAACGGGTTTTGCCTTCTTGATGGGGGCAGGTAGTCGAGCATGGAGGGGAGTTCATACAGGATGTCTGAACATTCTTTTTGTGCAAGGACGGCTTTACAATGTATGCCCTTCAGTTCTTCCAAGATGCGCTTTAGGGGTGGGTCATCGGGATTCATTCTCGTCCTCCCATCTTGTGATTTTGGGTTTTCTCGATTTTCGTCATAATCTCACCTAGCCCCTGGATGACCTGGTGGTGACCTATCGCCCAGTCTTCCAACCGATAAGCGGCATCTAGTAGGGCGTTCAACTGTTCTGCGCTCTTGTCAAATCCCCGAGGAAAATCTTCGAGAACGTCTTTCAGCTCGCCTAAGGCAAACCCTGCTTCGTGTAGGCAAGAAATTATTTCGTTCTGATAGCTTTCGATAGTCCAAAGTTGGCTACCCGCATCATCTAGCAGTTTTTTCTTAGTAGTCATTTTCTATTCCACCGCGATTTCGTATTTCAGTTCCACTCCGACTGCAACCAGGTATTTTGCCAGGGTGTCGGTGCGGATATTGGCTCCGCGTTTTTCGATATTGCAAACTTGGGAGGGGGTAGCACCCATTTTTTCTGCAACCTCGCCCTGGCTGAGTCCTTTAATTTTTCGGATGCGGCGAAGGTCGGCCACCAGGTCAGATATGCTTCCGGTGTTGGATACAACGATCATTGCTATATAGCCTTCCTGACGGCTGCAACGTTGGGGGCGTAGACCTGGCCCCTGGTCTGGCGCACCATCGTCTATACCGCCTTCCGAACAGGTGAAACATTGGGTGCGTAGAAGCCACCTTTGGGGTTTTTCCGGGCAGATAGCCTAAAGGTTTTCTCCGTTCCGATATAGCCAAACTCTGCACCACCTAGTGCGTCAATCAACCTCGCTTTTGCCCCGGTAAGTGCCTTGTCGGCTAGTTTCTTTTCTTCGTCGGCCATAAAATAAGCCTCAGCTAAATCTTCATCTACCTGTACTTTTTGGCCATAGTCAATATCTTTGGATAGCTCGCGTACTACCTGGAAAGTCGAGTTCGAGTCATCAATGGAGGGTTCTTCCCCGTTTTTCAAGGTTTCGATGAACTTTTCACCGGCCTCTACCATTTTGGCGCAAAAGTCAGTATCCTTTTCGATCTCGTAGATGCGCACGTCCCCAAAGCCGATCAAAGCAATCAGGAATGCTTTATCTAGCTTCAAAGCGTTTAAGTACCACTGCACCTGGCACATATAATGCTCAGGGATATTACCCTTGCCCTGCTTTTCTCTCCCCCACTGCCAAGCGACAGACGGGTCAACGGTTTTAATCTCCAGCACGCCCGCAAGGTTCCCGGCATTATCGGTTAGCAGCCTATCCGGCTCAGCCAAGGCAATTTCGCAATCTTTAAACTGGTACATACCCGTCTTGTGGCAAATATAGCCTGTTTCATCCTCGAAAATCTTTGCGGCCACGTCCTCTAGGCCCAGCCCGATCCGGGAGCGGTTTTCGTCCATTTGACCGGGTTCAATATTGCCCGCTTTTTCATGCCAAAGCCGAAACAGTGACTTATACGGGCTTAGCCCCATGACGATAGCGATTTCCGAGCCGCCAAGACCTTTCTCGCGCATCTTGTGCCAGTTCTTCGAGCCAGCACGAGGCCTCCCAAGATAAATAGCGTCTACTAGATCCTCGATCTTTCCCTTCACCTTTGTCTCCTCTCATTCTGCGAAGCAAACCCCGCGCCAAGGCACGAGGTTAAGCCCTTTAGTTTTGGAACTCTCACTTCCCATGTAGGGCGCGAAGGCAAAAACCCTGTTCAGCTTTGCAACTCTTTTATCGCCTCGCATAGGTGGATCAAAGCCTTATCGACTTTCTTGTAATCCTTACTGCCCTTAATCGTCTGGTTCTTAGCGGCTATCGCTACCGCCATCTTGGTGAGGTGACCGCCTAGCTTTTCGGCGGTAAGAGACGGCTTCTTCTTTTCCACGCCTTGACACTCCCCACGGATAAATCCAGGGGATTCTTGCTTCAACGTTGATCGCCCAAGCGAAGCCGGGTCTTACATCTACTCCACAAGCTATGCAGCAACTACTATTGCTGCGGTTCCCGAGTGCCCCTCGGTACCGTTTAAGATTCTTATTCCTTCTGCCAAAATGTTTTTTGCGGCGTTAATATCCCGATCATGCTTAGCACCGCAATTCTCGCATTGCCAGGATCGGATATTCAAAGTCATTTCATCCGCCTTCACCCCGCAACTATGGCAGGTTTTAGAAGACGCAAACCACCTATCTACCTGGACAAAAGTCTTACCCCTAAGCCTGGCTTTGTATTCCAAGAAGCCGAGGAAGGTGGCGAAACTTTGCATCGCAATACTTTTTGCGAGGTGATGATTCTTCATCATTCCATCCACGTTTAAGGTTTCAGCGCATATCACTTGGTTCTCGCTGATAAGCATTGCCGACACCTTATGTAAGTGGTCTTTCCTCTTATTCGTTATCTTTTCATATACCCTTGCGACTTTTATTTTTTGTTTTTCCCTATTATTCGATCCTTTCTTTTTTCTCGATAATTTCCTTTGCTGCCTAGCAAGTTTCTTCTCTAGTTTTTCAGTGCCTTCCAGACTCCCGATCTTTTCACCATCAGAAGTAGTAACCAGGGTTTTAATCCCTAAGTCAATCCCAGTAGCTTTACCAGTTTTAGCTTTTGGTGGCTCTGGAATATCAGTACAGGTAAACACGATGAAGTATTTGCCGCTTGGCACTTGTTTAATCGTGGCAGAAACAATCCTGCCCTCCACCGGCCTAGTAATCCTGGCTTTAACCATGCCTAGCTTTGGAATAAAAACGTGGTTGCTATCAATGATTCTGACTTTGGTTGTCCGGTAAGACTTGCGAGCCATCTTCTTCTTAAACTTCGGAAAACCAACCCCCTGGTTCCTTCTTTTGTAGAAGTTTCCGAAGGCCTTACCTAGATCGCGCAAGGACTGCTGCAAGGCCGTGGAGTCGGCCTCAGCCAGCCAAGCGGTATCCTCGGCTTTTCTAAGCTCAGTCACCATTCTCATGCACTCATAGATACTTGGGCTCTTACCTGTCTTTTCGTATGTGTCTATGCACAAGCGCAGGAAAAAGTTGTACACCCATCTCACGCACCCGAAAAACCTGGCCAACAACTTTACTTGCTGCCAGTTCGGGTACAGGCGGAACTCAAATCCTTTTTCCATACTTCCTATGTAGGGCGCGCACTTTCGATGCTGAAACAAGGATCGGCAGCGGCGCGAGGCAGAAAACGCTGGCCAGGCGACCTTAGTCTTCGAGAACTTTTACTGCCTCGCATAGATGGACCAAAGCCCGATCTACTTTTTTGTAGTCGGCACTGCCCTTAATCGTCTGGTTCTTAGCAGCTATCACTACCGCCATCTTGGTTAGCTGCTTCGCTAGCTTGCCAGCGCTAAGAGATGATTTTTTCGGTTTTCCGTGGAAGACGGTCTTTCCCGCGTCTTCGTAGAAGGCGATGCTCTTACATTTATCTTTGCCCAACGTTTTAGGGGCAATCTGAGTTTTTGTATCCATGCCTCCTATGTAGGGCGCGCGTGGTTTTGACAGAAACAGGAAAGAACGGACACAAAAAGTCCCTCCCTACCAGCTTTTCGGCTAGTTGGGAGGGACTTGGAAGGGTTTTCCAAAATAGATTATTGGTTACATCGTGGTTTTGCGTCTATAGGCAACCACCCCCGATCCGGCTCCCGCGAGCATTAGGCAAGTAAGCAATGCCAGCATGGAGGTGGCACCCGTCTTGGCCAGTCCCCCACCTTTAGCTACGCCTTTGCCGTTCCACGGGTCAGAAGCAGATACCTGCTTGCCCGAATAGAAACTCTTACCGGTCACGGTTGCAATGTCGGTGTGAGTTTCACCAGGCTTAACACCAGTCAAGTTTCCTTCACAGGTGACTTCTTCCCCAACTTTTAGACCTTTGGCAAGACCATCCGGGCATTTAATGTCCTGGATATGGCCAGAGCCTTTGACGGTCTTATCGGCTAGCTTCACATCCACCAAGGGAACATCACCAGTGTTCTTAATGGTAAACATGATGACCTGGTTGCCCTTAACGGTTAGTGCGTCCTTGGCATCGTTGCGGTCGCCAGCTTGCTTTCCAGAATCCTTATCCCACTTCACAATCGAGATAGCGGGATTCTCAGGGGTCTTAGTGACCACTTCGTTGGAATCACGTTTCACCCCGTTGTAGGTTTCGGTGTGCTTGTTCTTAATGGTGCCAACCGAGATACGGCGCATCCCTATATAGGCGCTCCAGCCCTGCTCGCTAGCCATCGACTTATCAGTGTTAACCAGATCGAACAGGTCCTTTTGGGCTTCGATAGTGATAACCCCGCCCTTTTCGGTCACCTTGAAGTAGGTTTTACCGTCGGAAGTAGCAGCCTTCTTCAAATCATTAAAGTTCAGCACCGATCCGGCAGGCAGAACTTTTTCTTTACCTGCAAACACATCAGCGGTCACCTTAGCGGAAGAATCGGTTATCTTAAAGATAGCCTTATCGGCTTGCTTAATATTATCGCCCTTCTTTAGAACAACTTTACCGCCAGAGGTAAGATCTACCTTCGCGTTCAAATACTCTCCGTTTGCCTCAAATACTTCGGCTAGAGGATTTACAGCCTTGGCGATGGTAGAGCCTTTAGCGAACACGACTTTCCCGTTTTCATCGAAAATGTCACGTTCGGCAAGCACGCTCCACTGACCGGTGTATTGGTCTGCCTTCTCGTTGTAGTCATCGGTGATAGACCACTGGCTAGTCTTATTCGCCCTGGCTGCGGGCAAAATAGAACTCGACAGCTTATAGGCAAATACCCCATCTAACTTAACAGTGGAATTGTTAATCGACTTAGCGTCAGCCTTAGCATCGACAACTACGTCCTTTTTCGGATTGATTTCCTTTAAGGGGTTATGTACCACGTTGGTTACTTGGCGCATATTCTCTAGGTTTTGGATAGCCTGGTTGCGGATAACATATCCGTCCTTAGACTTCTTAACCTGAGTGGTGAGGTAGACCCAATACTTATGCCCCATCAGGCCCTGGTCAATGATCGGGTCCTGGTCGGGTTTGATCGGTGCCTTATCGTAAGCCTCCAAATCGCTTGGCTGCGGATCACCCTTGATTGTCACGCCTTCTTCATTGGTGTAATCATGGGTCTTAGCGAAAGCGTAAGCCTTACCATTCTTAACCTGGATATTGAACTCACCCGTCACGTCCTTACCGGTGTCTGCTTGAACAATCTTTACCCCGGAAGCGGTGAGGTTCAAGTATTCTTCATCGTAGTCATCGGTAATTCCGAGCTTGTGAACCCAATAGGCCAGTTTGTTCTTGCTATCAGCGTTTGCTGGTAGCGGAGAAGCATCCAAGGTTACCCGGTAAACAATCTTGTCACCAGTAATAACGGTCTTGCCGTTAATATCCTCGCCCGCCTCGTTAAGGTCTTCCTTTAACGGTTTAGTGGGCGGCACTTCGTTGGTTACCCAGTTAGTCGGGGTAGTTGAATCATTAACTACCTGGAATGCCTGGTTCTTAACTTTAGTGCCAGCGGCAATGGAATCGCTTACCTTCCCATCAAAGGTGAGGGTTAGCCAATCAGGGGTGTTAGCTGCTGCCTTATCCATGTGGGAGGTGTTCTTAGCTTCTTTGTCCATCCATTCTTTAGAGAACGAGATAGTGAAAGAATGCGCCTTATCGTTAAAGACGATCTTGTACTGGCTGCGCGGGATAACCCGAGAGCGGTTCCGGTTGTCAACAATCTTGATCGACTTCTTGTTTAAAATGAAGTTCTTATCGTAGTTGTCAACAATGTCGAATCGCTTCAGCTCGTATGCCCGGTCGGTGTTGTTAGGCAGGTTCATGTCCACGCCTACGCGGTATTGCAGTTTTTGTCCCGGCAACACCTTGTTCTCGTTAATGGACTGATCCGTGTTCGGGCCAGCTTGTCCGGCCTGACCTAGCACGTCCTTATCGGGCTTGGGGTTCCAGATAAACACGGGAGGAACGTTGGTTTCAATCTCCTCATTATTATAGATTTCCGCGCCCTCGTTAAACAGCTTGATCGTATCCCCATGAGTATTGGTTTGCTCATTTACCGGATAGAACTTGCCCTCAATCACGAGCTTTACGGGAACGTCAGCTTTAAGCAGCTTAGTACCAGCAGTAAGGATACCCCCGTCTTTTAACGCGCCCTCCTTGGCGGTAGCAATGGTTTTAGTTCCTTCAGTCTTAAAATCGAAGAACTTAGTCTTGTCTTCCCATTTACCGGCGACAGAAACATAAACCTTCGCACTTTCATGGGCCTTGGTAAAGTCAACATATTTTGCTGCTTTTGCCCAGTTATCAATAAGTACGTAACGGTCTAGGTTGTCATCCATGTTTGCCGGGAAGTGACCGTTAACAACGGCCCCAACCTTGTCATTATGGTTGAAGGTTTTTTGGTCCGCGCCCACGTTATTGGTTTTTTGCGGGTCATTTACGTCCCAGACAAGCGAGCCATCCTTATTTAGTACCCAGGCCTTGTTCGGGTCGGGGACTTCCTTGTTGATTTCTTTCTTTTCGCTTTCCTCACAAACCTTACGGTCAGTGTCCCAACAGGTCTTGCCCACGTTTTGAATGTTTTCCTTGACTTTGGTGGGTTTCGGAGCGGTCGGTACGTTCAAGGTAAACCAACCCGGAGCCGCATCTTTAACTACCGCTTTGACGATTCGTTTGCCATCCTGGGAATCGTCTACCTTAATATCGGCAGCGACTTTACTGCCCTTTTCGTCGGTTACATAAATCTTGGAAAAATCATCCTTTTCCTTATCCCCAATGAACACATTCTTGGAAAGAATCACGTCCGAGATTTCCACGCTGGTTGCACCGCCCGTATGGGCCTTAATCTTGGCCAGATATGGCATGGCGCTAACCACTACCTCTTTGGGGTCAAGCAGCCGCCCATTAATGTCGTGCATAGTCTTTACCGGCGGCGGAGGCTTCAAAGTGAAAGTCTCACTCGCTACCCTATCGGGGGTATCTACCGCTTTAGCCATAGCTTTTTGGCGACCAACCTTAATGTCATACCAGTATTTACCTGCTGCCCAGCTAGTCCATCCAAAATCCTTAGGGGTAAAAGTCGGACTATTTGCAGTGCCGATACTGCTAATATCCATAGCCTTGGTAACAGCCTTAGCCTTACCGCCATAGTAGCCGTCCCAATTGAGCACGACCGAGGCTTTGAGCGCTTCCTTCACGGATGTACCTTTAGCGGAGGTACGAATCTGGTCATGGACCGCCTGGGCCCCGCCAGCAACGCCAGGAGAAGCCTGCGCTGCGGTAGCCACCTGAAGCTCATACCCCTCAGGCTCAAACTCATTTAGAGCAATACAAACCGCGCGTGCCCCAGTAGGGTGAGCCGCAGCCGTAGCATTAGCCTCAGCTAGGCCAACCTTGTAAATAGAATTAATGGTCTTCGCGTTATGTCCAGGGAAAGTACCCGGAGTTTTAGCAGCGTTCCAAGCCCCCGGATAATGAGCAACGTATTCCTTACCGTTAGCACCGTAAGATACCCACTTACCTTTGTTTTTTCTCACCCCCATATATAGGCCAACTACGCGAGCTTTCTTGGCCTTGCCACCAGAGCGCGCAATCGCCCGCTGCAAAGCAGTATTACAAGCCGGATCAGCCCACTGGTGTATCTGCTTTTGCACCATCGCTCCGCCAACGAAAGCGTTTAGCCGGTTAACAAAATAGTTAGTGGAGGCTTGCCCCCAACCCTGAACCGGGTTAGCACGCCGCCCCAAGTTATCTCCCATCACGAATACGTAATGAGAGGGGCCGGTGCCAGACCCGCCACTTCCCCCACCAGTTCCTCCTGCACCAGGGTTGTAAATCCCGTCTGCATATGCCGGAATCGCCGCTCCCAGGCCTACCGATAGACCGGCAGCAACGGTAAGCAGCGTCTTAGCAAATCTATGTTTCATGCTTCAGCGCCTTTCACTGTTCCAATAGGAAAGGAGTATTTCCCCTTCCACAATTGGTAATGCGTCAAAAGCAAAAAGGCAGGCCAGGCACAAAAACCTGACCTGCCTTAAAGAAACGAAAAGCTACTAGCAATTACCTCCTACGCACACGATTACGCCACTGGTGTCTCTTTCCAATTCCGGGTGCGCATTCATATCTTTTGCGATACTTTCGCCTAGTCTTCTATTGAAATCATCATTAGAGATGCCCCCGCCGCCTCCGCCACGGCGAGCCCTCGGACGGGACTTGTAATTGTAGCTGCCACGGGCTTTACCCTGCCGATAGTTAGAGCGTGCCTGAGGCTGATAGTTGCGTCCCGATGTACCAGAACGCGCTGCCGTCCCAGAACCAGCCTGAGCTTGAGCTGCTGCCCCAGCTTGGGCTTCTGCTTCAGCCTTCGCCTTAGCTTCCGCCTCCGCCTTTACCCGCTCCGCGTAGTCATGGGCAATCTTCTTATCTCGCTCAGCGTTTAGCACCTGTTTTTCCCTATTCATATCGGAAATAGTCGGCACCTTATAAGTAGGAGCGCTCGCGTCAGCACTACCTGCGCACCCTGCAAGACCCAGCCCTAGCGCCGCGCTTGCAAGTACAACCATAAGTTTTTGAGTTTTCATTTTTCCATTCCTTTCTTCGGGTCTAAATGTTTCCCTCACTCCCCACGTAGGGCGCGAGGGTAAAAACCCAGGTGAAAGCCTTATAGCCATTGTATCGCATGAGAGGATTTTAAGAAAGGGGAATTTTGTTAAGATTTCCATGTGTGCGAGCAAAATTGGGATGATGGCCTTCCAAACGGGGATTATCAGATACCGCCAAGAACAAGGTGCGAAAGTACCCAATCAGTAACTTTGTGCCTTGCGATATAGAATACTTGCGCATCCAAGGAAACCGTTGGACACAGGCCGGAAGACTAACTGAGTTCGTTTTTGTCCTCCAGGTCAGAAACGAAAACACTGGCAGGTGGCAAAACCATCTCTCGATAGATTGCACCCACTCCAATGCCCACATCCACCACTACAAAGACGGGGAACGAGATGGCAGAGCGCGCGAAACTCTTAAGGTGCTTAACCGAGCAAGGGATGTTCAGGACGCATTGGGTATGGCTATACTAAGAGTAAGGCGAGAAATTAATAAACTGGCGGAGGTGCGAAAGTGAACAAGGAACTGGCAGACTTTGAAAACGAAGTCCTCTACAACGTCATGCTTGGAACCACCACTCCGAAAGTTATAGATTCTAATGGTCATACCCCGCTTATCGCTTGCCTAGACAGCGAAACTGTTGGCACTCTACTGGCTAGAATCGAAAGAGCCGGGGGCTGCGGAACCATATACGCCCTATCCGAAACCGGCGCAGTAAGAGTGGTAGCTGCGCAAGACAAAGATCCTAAGGCACCTAGCCCCACCGATCTAGAAGCCGATACCTTAAGCGAAAATTCTTCTATCGGAATGCTTATTGACTATATTTCCACCCAAGAAGACGGTGTATATCTTACCGGCGCAAAAATGCGTTCCTACGGCACTGCTGATCTAGCCAAGGTTTAAGAAAGCGCTTTTGGGGAACTACCTGGATACCGTATAATCAGAGCACTAGGGCTGCTCGATGGAGCCGGGCCCTACATTGGCGGGGACATCTCCCGCCATTTTTTAGGCCAAGGAGGGGGCGAGATGACAAAAGTAGAAGACGTTGCAGCCAGGATTTTGGACAATTGCGGACGCATGACCACCATGAAGCTACAAAAGCTCACCTTCTACTGCCAAGCCGCCTATCTCGCTAAAACCGGCACTCCTATCTTCGAGGAGGATTTTTGTGCCTGGGTTAACGGCCCGGTATCCCCTGACCTGTTCGAGCAGCACCGAGGAAAGTTTTTTATCTACCCCGGTCAGCTAGATGGAACAGATAAGGAACTGCCGGGAGATTCGCTGCATATTATTGATGCTGTCTGCAATAAGTTGGGCGACCTAACCGCTAATGAGTTAGTAGAGAAGACTCATAGCGAAAAACCGTGGATTAACGCCCGAAAAGGCGCTCACCCCCGCGTCCGGTCCGGAGAAGTTATCACCAAAGAATCTATCCGAGATTACTACCGCCTGCACCCGGTGATTTAGTTCAGTTACCGCAATTCCAACTGCCGCTCACCGATCCATCAGCAGTAAGCGTTGCCGCAAAAGAACCGTTCCAGGCCGTAGTTAAGCTCGATCCGCCGCGCCTTCCCCCAAGCGATATAGAGGCATTCGCCCCAGAAGCATAGATTGTTAGCGTGCCATTGCAAGACCCAGTAAGAGTAGTGCTTGCCCTTTTATTTACTGGTGCAGGAGCCGGGCGAGCAGGGGCAGGTGCTACCGGGCGCTGAGTTACAGTCCTTGTAGGCACCGGCGCGGGACGGGCAGGCTGAGGCGCGGGAGGCGGTGCTTGGCTGCTTTCCGGTGCGGGTGGCGCACTGCTTTGCGTACTTGGAGCCTCAGTACTTGGGCTAGCAGTAACAGTTGCCGTCTTAGTAACCGGCATAGGAGGCGGAGTTTCCTTCTTCTTTAAATCATTTACCGCCAAAGAAGAAGCCACCCCAGCCCCCAGGGCAAGACCTAGCACCACCACGCACGATATGAATGTAGGTGATAGCACTAGGTACTTGAATGTTCCCCAGGGGCTACGGAGCAGCGGGATTTTAGAAGAGGTCATCGTCTTCTACGTCGCCTGTACCAGGGGCAGCAACGTCTTCTACCTCTTCCACTTCTTCCGGCTCAGCCTTGGCCTTAGCCTTGGGACTGGCCTTACGGGTACGCTTAGCCTTTGTCTTGGGCTTAGACACGGGCTCGTCCTCGTCTGCTACAACCGGCGGGTTATCCCGGTTAGGGCTCACCTTAGTGGCCTCAATGTTATGGAAACGAATATTAAAGGCAATATCGCGCACCTTTAAGATGTTCTTCCGCCGAAGTTGACCGGTTTTCTTATCTTCCCATTCTTGAGCGCTAAGTGCGCCCTCAACAATCACCGGGTTACCGCGAAGAAGATTATCCTTCACCCGATCCGCCAAGCGACCATGAGCCTCGCAAGTAACGTAGATCGGGGTGCCGTCCTGCCAATTATCATCGCTATCTTTATAATGAGGATTTTGGGCAAGATCGAAGCGGCACACCTTAGAACCGTTCTTAAACTCGAACAGTTCCGGGTCAGCAGTCAGATTTCCTGAAAATGAAAGCCAGTTAGCCATTTTTATCTCCTTTTCCTTTGGCCTTTCCGCTTACACTGCCCATGTAGGGCGCGCGGGTATTTTCACTGCACAAGCGGCCAATGTCGCGCAAAGCGCACGAAGCAGTAACTAGCGCTAAACGGTACTCGCGAGAGGCAGCACCAAAACGGTTTTCGATTTCTGCTAAGCGGTCCTCCATGCTTACCTGCACACCGGTCTTGGAGGTGGTCATATCGGCAAGGTTTATTATCGCTTCTGCAAGGCTGAGCGAGACTCCACTGCCATGCCTGGCGATAGCGGTAGAATACTTAAACCCGCAGCGCTCTAGCACCTTTCCGCCAGCTACCCCGTGCGTCTTAGCATCAGCAAAAGCGTATCCCACATCGTGTAGCAGCCCTGCAACAAACATTTCTTCGGCAAAATCTGCACCCCCGGTTACCCCCAAGGCAATATCTGCTGCCCGCTGGGCTACCCCTCCCATATGAGAAAGCCGATTTTCCTCAAGCCGCATTATCGACCTTCCCCACATAGGCGATACGCACATCTTCGGCTAGTACGTCGCAGCCCTCATCTGGGTCAAGATTGAAAATACCGGCGGCTTCGATCACGTTGCCCGGCTTTACCTTTTCCATGTACCAGGCAAGCGGGGCGTTTCTTTTTGCCTTAACTCGCACCCGGCACATCCCATTGGTTGAAGACACCAAAAGATCAGTGATAGCGGTTTCTGCTTCCAGGTAGGACTCTTTATCGAGCACTATTCCATAGACGGCGGTTTTGGCGGCGTTGTAGGTTTGCATTCCCCCTCCTTGGGACAGCCAAGTTTTCTATTTATTCACTAATGGCTATGCGTCCGCGCGTTCTCACCGCAAAACTTAGGTTAGCCTTATTTTGTAGGGACTCCTTGGCCGGGACAAGAACCAAGCACCCGTGCCATTGCTTGTTTCTCGGCGGGGGTCACCGACAATCCGTATTTGCCTTTCACTGCTATTTGCCGGGCAACATAGGAGCAGCGAAAATCCTTATTCTTCGGCAGCCACCCGGAGGCATCTTTGTCGCTTTTTTGCATATTGGCCGGGCCATCTACTGCTAGCAGGTTTAGTGGATCATTAGCGATAGCGGCCTTTTGGTCCGGACTTAGCTTTTGCCCTCCGCTCACCCACACGTTGCCAAGGGCTACTACATGGTCAATTTGTACTTTTGAGGACTGCGGGCCGCGCACAAAAGCAATCTGCCTACCCGTATAGGGATCATCTAAAGTCCCGCTAGCAACAACGCAGCCTCTCGTGCCTGGCTTAAAAGAAACGCCCTTTAAGTCCCTGCGCAAAATATCATTCCTGGTGTCGCACCCATTACGATCTACATCTTTCCAGGCCGGGCCAAACTGGCTTCGGTCATACCCGGTCATCGGGGCTTTGCCCTTAACAGACAGGGCCTCTAGGTGCTGCAAGGCAATAGAGTCGTTGCTGTCAATCTGTTTCTCGCTAGTCCGGCTTTGGCTAGAGCTGGGCGCATTTGAGCCACCCGTTGTGGGGGTCAGCTCAGTGACTGAACACCCGGAGGCCAGGACTAGGACGGCTGCGGCACCGGCAAGGAACTTGAAAATATCACGCATACTCCCTATATAGGGCGCGAGCTATTTATACCATTTCCCCGTTTCCGGATCGTAGCCGAAACCTTTGTCTTCGTCAGTTTTGCGCGGCTTCAAGGAATCCGGCGATCCGGTCTTGTCTATGAGATACCCGCCATCGGATTTAACCGCCTCTACTTGGATGTTCATCTTGCGATCTCTCATCCCATTGGAGCGAAAATCGTTAGGAGAGTTATAGCGCATCTCGTACTGGAACTCGGTTATCACTTTGTCCGCGTTCGATTCAGCCCCATAGGCATCAAAAGGGGTGCCTACCAGGTCAAAACTAAAAGAACCTGTTTTTTGGCTACACGGTTTAACCCCGTTCCAGGGACTAACATTTTCCTTAATCCACTTGTCTGTGGCGAGGTGAGATAGCTCGGCGGCATAATCCTTATAGGTCTTATCGCACCCCCCGGTGTGGCTTAGGCGTTTTAGGTTGATGAACGCGCTCGCTACGTCAGTGTACGCGGCCTGCTTATCGAAAGTCGGCTCCGCTCCCCCGCCACCCTTACCGCCGCCGCCAGGAACAGATTTAGTAGTAGGGGTAGCAATAGTGGCGGGCGGGCCGGAAGGCTCTTCCTGCTTGTCTTTGCTGCAACCGGAAACAGAAAACAGCAAAGCAAACGCCGCGAAGGTAACTGCCAGTTTCTTCATTTCACTCATACCTCCCAAGTGTGGCGCTATGGATACACGTTGACATGCACATGGTCATAATGCCCGGTGGTGGCGTTCTGTTTACTAGCGCCCCCATAACCGCCGTACTGCTTCCACTGACCAGTACCCCTAGTCCACATTTTGCCCTGCCATATTATGTAATAAACCTCTAAACGATCAGCATTATCTATCGCCCACTGCGCAAACTTATTACCATCCTCCAAGGCTTTCCCAGTAGCAGGGGTTCCAGCAGCAAACATATAGTCACAAGCATTCCCCCTCGGGTGCCACTTAGCGTAAGTGTCAGTGGGCCGCCAGCAGCCAATGCCTTTGGGCGGGCTACCAAACCCAGCTTTTGCTGCCTCATCATAAAATTTCTTCATCCGGGGGGTGATCTTCCCGTTCTTAGTGGTCGGATCCGGGACGGTAGCTTCTTGCGTGCCGGGAATCGGCTCTAGAGAGGGGGAGCTATCACTAGATACCGGCACCCTGCCGCCGCACGCTACCCACGCGTCGTGAGCTTTCTTTACTTCCTCGCTACTCAATCCCCCGTTATTTGAACCGTCCGTACTGCCTCCGTCATTGCTCATGCCTTCTTGCGGAGTTGCTTCTTTACCATCAAAGATGAACTGTGTTGGCTCGATTGCTACCCCGTCTTGCTGGACCTCGAAGTGCATATGAGCGCCCGTGACTCTACCAGTATGACCGGTTATACCAATCTTAGTGCCCGCCTGAACCTTCTGACCTGCTGTAACATTCATGCCGGACAGGTGACAGTACATAGTAGCCCATTGATGGCCTTTGAACTCACCATGCTTGATCTTCACCGCGTTACCGCAAGTGCTATAAGGCTTGGCGAACTCAACCACGCCGGGTGCAGCCGCATACTGAGGTACACCTTCTGCAAGCCCTAAGTCCACCCCATTATGTTTCTTACGCTGCCCAGTTACCGGGTGTATCCGATACCCATAAGGAGAGGTCACCCTAGGATTCGGCCCGGTATAAGGCTTAGAGAACTTACCATCCCAGCCATATTCATTATCAACCGGGGTAGCTTTAAAGCCCCCATCCGGAGACTTATGACCTATTGCGGGGGTGGCCTCAAAGTACCCCTTAAAGGCGGTATTTTGAGCCCCGCCATTACTTTTATCCTTAGCCTCGTCCACGCCTGAACAGGGGAAGTAGTCTTTGTAAATATCGAAAGTGGAATTCGCTGCCGAGGTGTGCGGGGTATATAGATATAGAACGCGGGCAGCATTATTCTTCGGGGTATAAGGAATACCCTCTAAATCTGTTTGTTGCTGACCTATGGGCATTGAGTCCTTGTAGCTTCCCTTCTTGTAGTTTTGCACCTGGCGGCTGCCCCACCACACCTGGTTAAAGAAGCCGTAGTATTCTGCGGCACAAGCCTTCCCGTCCGGGCATCCATACCCCATAGCAGAGCGAAGATTGCCCTCAGTTTTCTTTGTAATAAGGCTTTGTTCTGCTTGTAGGCGCGTCATAATCCATTGCGCTTTTACGTCACACGACTTAGCAGTCTTATATATAATCTCGCTCGGCAGCTCCTGGCCAGAAGACTCGTACCCTTTGCAGAACTGGTCCGGTGCCTTAGTGTTTGTGTCAACCTTATTCTTAGCCAGCCAAGACCCCTTCTTATCTAAGAACGCCTGGATTTGTTCTTGGCTCATGCCGGGTCCGCCATAAACCGCGCTGTCATCGAGTGGCTGATCTTTATTAAACTTTCCGCCAGCACAACCCGGCCCGCCCACAGAGCCGCACTTAGTAAGGGAAGTAGCCCCGCTACCTGCAAGCTGGCGAGCAGGCGCTTCCTGGCCGTCATAGTCAGCAGCGGACAAGTCACCAGCAGCCTTATAGACGTTCTCGCCAATGGACTTACCATCATCCCAGTCGGACTTGATCTTCTCTAAAACCCCGTCCACTTTATCTTTAGCGTTCGTATGCAAAATCGCCCATTCGATAGCGCCAACTCGCTGATCTACCCCAAAATCAGGGGTGTTAACTTTGCTAGCCACCTCGGAGACAAAAGCATATTCTTCTCCCGATAAGGTCTTTTCCTTACCGTCTGGGCCAGTGACCTTAATAGCTTCCCCATCGGTAGGCGTGGTTTGACCGCCGTTACCCGCTTGTTCTTGCTCGGTATGGTCTACCACTTCGTCTTCTTCGCAAGCCTCAGAGACTTTTTTGCCGTTGTACCACTTGGAGGCTTTATCGAACAATTGCCCAGCTTTAGATTCGTCTATCCCATCTAGCGGCAACATTTGCATGATCTTAGAGCCGGTTTTCTTGGCCTTATCATACTCGGTTTGGTCAACGATCTTGCGATCCCTGTCCGACTTCTTCCACCCGGCAGCAAAACGGAACGGGTCGGTGCCGGTCCCCGCGATTTTATCTACTACGCAAGATAGGAACCGGTTAGAAGTAGAAAGGGACTTAGCTTTATCTTCATCTAGCACGCCTTCCTTGATGTGCATGGGGCCTACGCCCGTCCCAAGAATCTGCCCCGTACCATCAGAAGCAGAAAGCGCGTTAGAGGTATCCGCCGCGCTATCAGATTCACTAGGGCTCGGGCTTTCAGATTCGCTTTCAGGCTCGCTCGGGCTAGGAGACGGACTAAATGGAATAAGCGAGGTCGCAAAATGAGCAACCGCCGGTTTAACCTCAATGTATCCTTTAAAGGAAGCCTTGCTAGCCCCGCTAGGTGCCGTCCCGGAAACGGATTCTTTCGGGTAGGCCTTGGAAGAAGTTTGAGTAAAATACCCGTTAGATATTGCCCAATTATCAAAAGCATTTAGCTGATAGGTGGGCAATCCGGCACCCGAGTTCTTAGTCAGCTCAGATTCAGAAGGGATATAGTCGGCACTCGCCGTGTTATTAAACATCCGGAAAAACTTACACCCTGAAGCGGATCGCTTAGCGATGGTTACTTTTCCTCCGGGCTTTGGAGAGTGGATAATGTAAATCGATCCCCCATCAGCTTTGCCAAGGAAAATCATTACGTGCCCTGGATAAGTAACCAAATCACCTGGCTTGGCTTCAGACAAAGACACCTCTTTGCCTTTACTCCCCTGTGCCCCACTAGCGTGAGGTAGTACTATTCCTAGAGCAGTACGGTAAACCCCCATCGTGAACCCGGAACAGTCCCAGCCTTTAGGTGTAGTCCCGCCCCAAACATAGGGAACCCCGATCCAGTGTTTAGCGACCTCGATAACCGAGCCCGCGTCCCCTTCCGGCAGATTCGCGTCCGATGCGCCCCCGTTACCGTCTTGCATAGGGTTATCCATCATGGCGGCAGATGCCGCAATCGGCATGGCAGAAAAGTCTTGAGTATCCGAGCCTAGAATATCTATCTCCTCGGCCTTAGCTGCCATATCCTGCTTGGCAATGGTAGAAGCAGTATCAAGAGCCATTTTTTGCGGCAAAGACAGCCCCGAAGTAAAAGTAGCAATCGCAAAACCGGGAATAACAATCACCAGCACTAAGGCGGCAGCAACCAGCGCACCGATAACCATCTTGACCTTAATACTGGCAGAGATCAGCTTCTTAGCAACTGGATTATTACCAACTGCCTTAACGATCTCGCCTGAGCCAGGAGCCGCAATATTAGCGGCCAGAGATGCGGCTTTTACGCTACGGGTAGCCCGCTTGTCCCTTTTTTGCCTATCCTGCTGACGTTTTTCTTTGCGATCTTCTTCATTGAGTCTCGGCAGGTTAGAAAAGCTAGAAGATTTTTTACGCCCCGGAACATTTGGCGCAATTTTGCCTAGCTTAGATTTGGTGCCACCCGTTTTGCTGGCAGAAGATTTTGGCTTCGGCATAGCGCCTGGAGCCCTACCCGCCCCCGTCTTCGGCTTAGGTACAGGAGGAAGTTTCGACTGGTTAGCCATTTTTTACCTCCCTATGGGTGCTTCGGGGTGACGGTTGCTGGATGCTTACTTGGTGCAGAGCCGCGATAACGAGTAGCCGGGGCAGCAGGCTTAGAGCTAGAACCGCCTCCAGTAATATTTGGCAAACTCGGAGCCGAACCGCCCGAATGTCTGGGCGCGTGCCCTCCGCCAGAGCTAGGACTCGGCAATACCGGAGCACTAGCAGCAGCATCTCCCACGGTGGGGCTAGCCGGACTGGCCGCCTTCAAGGGCGTAGGCATAGTCTGCTTGGACTGACGAGCCGAAGCTACGTTACTTAAATGCCTTACCTGGGCCGCAGTGCCCCCGCGAGAAGCCATCATTGAGCCAGTCCAAGCCTTAACTCCTGCCCCGGCCCTAAATACCCCGCGCTGACCTTTAGTGGCATTCCATTCGGAAGCAAACGCGTTATTGGCCCAAGCAACCTTCTTGCCGAGCTTCGTATTAGCAACAAAACGGTTATAACCAGACATGGCGGTATTGCGAACCCCCGTCTTAGCACGGGCAATACCGCGACCAACAGCGCTCTTCTTGTCCCATGCGGCTTGAGAGTTCTTTGCTGGCAAGGGTTCTGGCTCGGCGTTCTTAGAGCCTTTTTCGCGGTTGCGCGCATCTTGTGCGGCCTTTCTGCGCCCCATGCGCGATCCCGCCCGCTCGATACCTGACCCTGCACGAGATGCCAAGGACCTACCAGCAGATGCAGCCTTAGCTGCTGCCGCTCCGGCCATAGCGCCCTTAAGCATAGAGCCACCATTAGACCCCCAAGAAAGCGCGCCCTTAACAGATAGCGGGCTCGGCATACCGATCTTCTTAAGCAACATATTTAGCCCGATAATGGTAGCTCCCGGTGCAATACCTGCCCAAAGCACGCTAAAGGATGAATTAGAAGGCAAAATACCTACCCCCACGTCCACCATGACTTTAGAAATAATGGTTACTACCGATACGGCAAGCATCATCACGGCGGCCACCCCGGAAAAACCAATCAGGGTGATAAAGACTTTCTTGAACTTCTCCCCGGTATTAACCCCTGGCACAATCGCCGGGATAAGCATTAGTCCAAGCGCTAGCATCATTAGCATTAACGCAGCCTTAGCAATAAGGATCGAAACCCCCATCGCCGTGAAAATAGCGAAGATGATTGCCGAGGATAATAGGTACAGCACGGCGATACCGTAAAGCCCTGCCCCCCAGGTCGGGCTTTGCACCGACTGGATAAAAGAAGCCGCACCTTCACCAGCAGAGCCCTTATCAACCAGCTTAGCTAATGCCCCACCATCAGACGGTGCCCAATCAAACGGCTCGCCATTAGGATTATCGGTCGTGAGGGAACTTGAAGTTTCGTCGCCACCCGTGGAGGGATCTAGCTGTAATAGCTGGCAAAAGGAGGGCCGAGCAGTGCCAAAGGGATTCAAGCCCCATTCTGTGTCATCTTCGTCAGCCAACTTTAGAACATTTCTGAAATTCTTCTTTGTTTCTTCTACATCCAGGTCTGGGTGCTTAGCTTTCAGCGCGTTAGCGTACCTATCTGCCATTGCGTCATGCTGAGTAGCAAATCGTTCCCCTGTGTAATAGCGCAAGTTGTGCATGGTCATATCTTGCTTGTCTACAGCGCCATCGAGCTGGTTGATACCCACTTTCTTCAGGAAATATACGGCCCATCTCGCCTGAAGGTCGGCTTCTTTTTCTAAATTATTCCCATCATCTCTCTGAGTTCTTTTATTTGAGCACCAATCCTCAAAAGACTTAGCCCCTCGTATTACGTCCCAGTCAGCCTTACCCCTTGCCTTCACAATAACATCAGACCAAGCATCGTTCATAGCTGCCTTAACAGTCTTATCCGGGGTTTTCGCCTTCGGATCTAAGTTTTTATCCTTCTTAGAACCTTCCCAAAAGTCCTTACAAGCCTGATCACCCTTTGAAGAATCCTTTAGTAGCAACTTAGCCTTGGGATCCATTTTCCAAGTAGAACCGGTATTGCGACAGGCTGTCCAGAACATGATGGCTTGATCTCGGTTTTTGGATCCGCCCGCAACGCCAGCGGCAAACGCGTACCAACCAGACCTGCCGGTGGTGTCGGGATAGTTAGAGGAATTCTTAAAGGTGTATGCCTGGCGAAGAGCGCTTTGCTGCATCAAGGATTCAGCGGTGTGGCACCAAGTGTTAGAAATATCTATCTGTTCTTTTGCTGGCCCTGGCACGCTCCTAAACTGAATATTTTTCCAAACTGGAATAGCAGAGGACTCCCAGATTTTCGACAAAGAGTCGATGATAACCGATGAGCTACCAGACGCTTCTAAATCTGTAGGAGCTTTGTACAGTTTATGTAAGGTCTTAACATAATCATCGCATCCGGTCGCTTTTTCTTTAGTTCCGCTTTTATTTGCTTCAGACAAAGCACCATCAGCAACAGTCGCAACTGAGGTGCCCACTTTATCTACTACGCTTACAATCCCACCGACAACTTTCTTGGAAGGGCTACCCCCGGCTGCTGCGCCAAAGACTAGAAAAGCAATAAACCCGGTGACGCAAACTTTGCTCAGTAGGTCTTTTAGCGGGCCGTATCCACCGGTTTTTCGGGACTTATTAAACGCATAGATAACGTTTGCCCCAATAAGGATCGCGACAATAGAGGATGCTCCCGCAGCTCCGTTGAACATTGCTTTGCCGATATTAGCGAGTACTCCGTCAATCTTGCTGCCGATAGTCCCGTACACGTCTACCGAAGAAGACAGGTTAACGGTGGTGGCAGTAAAAGACCAGAGCGCATCCCCGAACTGCATGATCGAGCGAGCCATAGTTGATAAGCCGGAAGACTCCGCGTCTCCCCTATCCCACGCGTCCGATGAATACCGGCTGTGGTAGTTACCAGTCAGCCCGTTCCAGCGCAACACTGGAAGATAAGTGTTGGCCATCTCAATATCTTTTTTGCCGCCCTCCGGGTCCCCCTTAATCCGGTTATCTAGCGAGTTATCAGTCGATACAACTGTCTGCTGGCTAGCATCTACCGGCGCGGCCTGGGCAACGGGAGCAGAGATATTAATAGCAAAAAGGATCGCGAAAGCCACCAGTAAGGCTCTAAGCACCCTTAAATGTTTAACGTTCTGCATCTTTATCAACCCTTGTTGCCCCGTTAACCAGCCAAAAAACGTCGGCTTTATTTACTGAGATTTCCTTGCCGCAAAGCTGGACTGTGCCATCCCCACTTTTGATTGAATCCAGCAAGGTTTTATAGGTGCGCTGCTTTAGCCCCTTGGTGGAGCGCCGCTCATATAGCACCACTAACCCCACCTCAAAAACGGCAACTAAAGCCAAGCTCCAAGTACCAAAAAAGGGAATAAGCATGGAGGCAAATAGCACCGAAGGCAAAAAAGCTATAATCGCAACGTAAGCGTATCTAGCCGATACCTCGAACGTTGCGATAATAACTGTGCGGTCTTTACCCGCTTCTTTACCGGTAAGGTCGGTTAAAGAAAATACCTTCGGTATGCCATCTGCCTCAGCCACGAGTGAACTACCCCAATACCAAAGACATTGGGGCTTCTTGCTTCATCCAAACATCGCCTGTTTTCCCAATGAACGTATAGTCCATTGGTGATACTGGCATTAAATGCTTGTCCGCAAGAGCACTGCTATGTTCCGTAGCAGGGACGTTTATAGACCGCCCGAGTCTTTCCATTGGAATTACCTCCCGAATATAATTGCGAATTTTTTACTTGCATTACCTATATAGGTGCGCGGGGTGAGTAGAGGAAAAGTAAGACCTCCACGATTAGCTACCGAAAACCGTCCCGCCAATATTGATAAAGGCGTTAATGATGGAGTCAATCATTCCTAGAAGTAACGGCAATAGTGCGCCAGGGGCAACTAAAATGCCGCCCACGATAGCCGATAAGACTACGGCTTTAGACCCGCCCTTACCGCCGCCTCCAGCTCCTCCTCTGCGCCTTTGCCAAAAATAGGTAATAATTGAAATAGCTAGGATAATCGCCCCAATCCAGGCAGCAACTTTGAAGAATGCTTGTAGGTCTCCCCCCTGGAAAAGATCTATTAGTTCTTCAAACTTGCCTTTTAAGTCAACTTTGTCTCCACCTGCAAATGGAATAAGCGTCATTTTTCCCCCTTAGATTACGTACCGAACGCTTCACTATAGGTAATGCGTCCGTTAGGTCCTGTTAGATCCAGGCTTCATCGAACCCAGAAGACATTGCCTCTTGCTCTCGCTGATAGGAGGCTACTTTCATGGACCTTCTGGAAGTTTTCTCCAGCTTGTCTAGCGAGATATATCCACCTTGTTTTTGAGCGCCAGATAAGGCTTTAGCTAAAGTACCTTCTGGAAGCGCTGCCCGGTCAATGAGCGCACCCATAAGATCGGTAGCGTATTTTCCGCCCCCGGTTTCTTTAAGCATAAAAAGCGTATGTTCGGCTTGGCGCGGGGTACACCCAGGGCAAAAGGACAAAATCGCGGCGGCCTTGACCGAGTTTTTACCTTCCGAAATATCTTGCCAGCCCTTGATTACCGCCGAGTTGGTGTCTAGCTCAGCTTTTAGAACTTTGGCCCGGCGAGAATCAATAGTGCCTTCCTTGGGGCTAACTACTTTGCCAGACATATCCATAGATTCAGCCAGCACTTCCCAAGCAAGCAGCGAGCGTTGCTTAGCGGTTAGTTTCTTTAGATCCATCCCGACTTCGCTAATGTAATCGCGGGCCGGGCTATCTTCGCTAGAATCTGCCAGGTTTTCAAGGTCAGCTTCGTCGTTTTCAGTTAGTCCCCAAAGCGATTTTTTAACGATCCTAGAAGTTGGCCGCTTAGAAGGGTCTTGAGATGCACAATATTCTTTAGCAAAATCTACTAGTTCCGCGCCCCTTAACCCTTCATTGTGTTTATCGGCTAAGGCTTTAAGGTAAGAAAAAGTTCTTCCATCCACGGACTTGAACTCATCTAGCGAGATATTAAAGCGCAGCAACAGCGAATACTTGGACTCATCCATTCTGACCACCGATTTGGCAAGCGCTAGGGTGGGCAGTCCTGCTTTGGCACCTTTTCCGCCAGCTTGGTAGCTTTTTGCGTGCTCTAGCATCTCGATTACTACTTCTCCGGCAACATCGATCCCTGCTCCATCTAAGTCCCCCAGCTTGGCTTCGCGTTGCAGCTTCTTATACAAAGCCCCCCATTGGGCCTCTAAAGCCGGGTCTAGGACAGCGGAGCGGGATGGACAGCGGCCCTCGTCCACTTCCTTGTGGTAGGCGGGGGTGCGCAGTTGTTCGCGAGACTCAATCAGCTCTAGGGCTACTTTTTGCGCATCAGTTTCAATAGGGAGGTACCCTCTAGTCGCTGGGTTTAAAAGTTCGTCATAGGCTCGCTGAATATCTTTAGCGAACGGGTCAGTTAGGGATAGTTTTGAGTGAGCATAAATCTTGGGGGCAAATCGACCTCCTACAGACTCCATACCAAGTTTTGCTCCTTTAGGGTGACGGTTAGCCATGTTTTTCCTTTCAACTAGGGCTTTTTGCTGTCCCCTTAAGGAAACCGGCAAGGTCAAGCCCAAAGATTAAAAGTGGGGGCAAGGATCGGCTTTTTCGGAGATTGCGGTGCAGCAAAGCAAAATATGGGAATATTTGCAAGGATTTTCCACCTGTGATTTTTAGGCTGAAAAGTGTCCCTTATGTGCTGTTAAAAGCGTTTTAATGCCTGCGTGGGAACGGTAATTTTGGGGCAATTTTTGCTCGCCTCCAAAACTAGGCAAAAAGTATCCCTTATGTGCAGGTAGGGCGGTGTTTGGGTTATTTTGGGTGGTGCAGATCACGCAGGTCTGCGCGCCACAAGGACTGATTTTCGACTATTCCACAAGCAATTTTGAAGGCCAAAACCGTCCCTTATTCGCTGGTCAGGCCAGGTTTGAATTTTTGGGAAAATCGCTATTTTCAGGCAGTTTTTGCGGGCGTATTTTTTGGGGCGAAAAGTGTCCCTTATCCGCAGGTCGGGTAGCGTTTGTCATTTTGGAAGTGACGCAAGTCACGGAGTGCTCAGTCTTCCCAAATAGAGCCCTGTTTACCAGCCTTATACAGGTCAATATCGGCCTTGTTTGTCGAAGCAGCAGCCAAGAATTTATCGGGCAATCTGACCTCAACCGGAATCGCTTGATCATACATATCAGAAAAGATAAATACCGATCCGCGCTCAACTTCCCTGGTAGGTCTACCATTCTTATCGAGCCTCATTAGGTGCCGCATCGACTCCCAGTTATTTTGATCCCCGGCAGTGCCTTTAATGGTGCCCGGCGCGATAATCCGCCCAATCCGCTCACCTGTAGGCTCTAAGTGTGAAAGCACGCAAGCTGCAACCGCCTCCTTTTCAGCCTTCATTGGGCCAATAAAACCAGAAGTTAAGAACTCTTCTAGGTCTGCTTCTTGAGCGTCCGACACCTTTTGGGTAAGCAAGCCTACCGCTACGCGCTGAGAGCGAGCAAGGCGGCCAAGCTGGTCAATCTCGGAGGCAGTAGACCCTAAGAAAATCCAAGCCTCGTCCAACATCACCAGACCGTCCCGGTTCATAAGCGCACTAGAACAACCCTTTACCAGCATCCGAATGAGGTTAATAGCAACCCGCTGCGTTTGCGTTTCTGCCTCCGAGCCAGGATCAGGAAGAGGAAGAGACATGTTACCAACCTCAATTAAGGTAAGCCCGTCTCCAGCGCTAAGCACTTCCCCGCTATCACTTAACCCGCACATAGCCCTAAACAAAGAAGAAGATTTAGCCAGGCCAACAACCCTGTCAACCATATCCCGGTATTGGTCTTCTACGATACCGTCTCTAAGTGCGCGCACTAGGCAAGTCCCGATAGAGCGATGCCCTTTACGGTGGCCATAAGACAGGGCCATTTGCAGCGGAGTTTCATAGGAAGATAGGTGCGGGCCCCAAGGGTTAACGCTAGCAAGCATGGAGGAGGCAAGCTCTAAGCCAAAGCCTTCTTCACTAAAACGCATCGGGTCAAGAATCCCGTCAATACCTACCAAGTCGGAGAGGTTAGCTACCGTGCCTCCCGCCGCGAGCACCGAAGCCGCGAGGGATGATTTAGCTTTCGGGTTAACAAAAATCGTAGGCCGCTGCCAAGAATACTGGTGAGCCAGCCACAAACCCAGCATGGTTTTACCAGACCCGGACTCACCATAAATACCGAAAATCGGGGGCGCATCTTGGTCCATAGCGCTCCTTGGGTCAAAATAAGCTGGCAGGCTATCAGCCTCCGTCATACCCACAAGACACCCTTTGTCAGTGTTGTCCCCTACCCGAGATAGACTTACGCACCCAGAATGAGCCATTAAAGTTAGCGGCATTTCCAGCTGGATCGGGTTAGCCCTAACCGGGGAAGTAAGCCAACATTCCTTTAAGGCCAGCATCTGCCGAGAAGTCATCTCCACGGTGGACATGGCAGAAAAATTAGACCCAATCTCTTCTACTGCCCCGTAAGATTCTGGCATCGCAAAAGTAATGCGCGCTTCAATAATCGTGGGCGGAGGATTATTACCCCGATAAAGGGTCCGCAGGTAAGACAGGGTTTGTTCTTTTTCTTCTAGCTCAATCTTGTCTAGCTTATTTTCCTTATAACGCTCGTTAATATCAGCAATATAGTTCTTACGCTGCCGATCCAGCTCTTTAGCGGTGATCGTTCCAGGTTCCACTTTTGCCCTAAGTGACACACACATAGCCCCCGAATCAATCAGGTGCGCCCACCAACCAGCCTCTTCATCTATAGCGTCTGCCCAGTCGATATTAATATCTTCCACCGCTCCAAAACGGATCGCATGGTGCCCGTCAATGACTGGCCACTTAGCAGGATCAACACCCCGGTAATAAAGGTCCTGGCCAGCACGCGCCGCACCGGCAGAAGAAAACACATGAAGACGGTCAGGCTCGCTCATGATCGGGGTAGCCGCATTTTGCCCGCTATTCCACCAATTGTCGGCATACTCAAGCTGGCTTCTAAGCGCCATTTGCAAGCCCGCCCTAGTCATAGCGGCACTTACCCGCTCAAAATCAGCATCAAAGTCACGAAGCGGGGCCCCTTCCGGGGTAACAAATTGTTCCATAACTGAGGCAATCGCATCTTTAAAACCACTAGCCGCTAGCTTTGGCACCAGGCGCACCCCCAGCAAAGTAAAGCGCTCTGAAACAGTCTTGTCCCCATAAAGGGCACTTAACCTGTTGAAACTAGGATGCTTTTCAGGCGGGGAATAATACCGGCGAAGCGAAATCTCCAGCAGGTGAATATCCCGGTAGTCTGCTTTCGACATTTTTCGGTTTTGAATCCCGCCAGTTTTGGTAAGTCCGGATAGGTTTTCTACCGCCCGATATAAAGGTTCTGCCGTGCGAAGACGCAGCGCTAGGGTTTTAGCCTCTACTGTTGGTCCCATCGGGACTGCAAAATACGCCCACACCGAGCCGTCAATCCCGCGAATGCGCCCATCGGAATAGGTTTCAATCTTCGCAGTCGGAATCGGTGGCCGGTCCGGCATGGCGGTAATCTCCCGCCAAGCAAGATCAGCAGCTTTCTTTGGGTTAGCAGGTCCTCTATTCCTCCTCATCTATAGTTTCCACCCGCTCCCCTTTTTCGTTAATCTCTTTACCAAGCTGGTCATAGTACTTCGGTTTCTTTTCCTCCTCGATCTTGTCCGGGGTGGCCTCCGTGTCATCAATGCCTTCCTCCCCGTTTTGATACTTGGTCAAAATCGGGCCAGTGCCAGCCCCTCCCCAAGCCACAATCACCGGAGAAGCAGTATTAGCCCGATCTGCCAGCAGATCCATCTCGAAAGTCGGCAGGTTCACCGAGCGAGTAGTGTCCATGCCTTCCCAAATGACCGCCAGGCTCACCCTTACGATTACGCGAGAGGGAATCACCCGGTTACCGTCCTTATCACGCGAGGAATATCCTCTAGCAGGGGCAACTTCGCCCATATCGACTTTCTTTAGAGTTTGAACTTTTGCTAATGGAATATAGACACGCCCGGCCTTACCGTCCCCGGTCACCTGCTTTAAGGCTCCAGGATCCCCGGAAGTAAACGCTACCGCCCAGGCCTTAACTGCCGCTTCTAAGCCTTGCGGGGCGTTAATCGGGGTCATGCCCGGCCAAGTCTTAAGTGCAGCCGAGCCTCCCATTGGTCGCTGCGGAGTGAGAGAGGGCTCCCCGTTAGCTTTAACCGATCCAGAAGAGCCAATCACCGGGACAGTAGCGGTGTAAAGGTTCCCTGCCGGGTCAGCAATAGTCATAAAGTGCAGATAGTTCTTTTGGCTGGCAATATCTTCTCGCTCGCGCTTAGTAGAGCCCCCAGTTAAGGGTTTTATCAGCTCGTAGCGGTCCCAAGAGATAAACCTGGCCCCTGGAAGCGGAGGAACATCGCTATTTAGCCATTTTTGAACTTTCGAGATGGCAACGCTTCGTCCTTGCACTTCAGCAGTTAAAGATACTTCTTGTTCGGGCTTACTGGTAACCTTGGCAATCTCGGCAGGAAGACCGGCAAGTAACGTCACCACTACAAGGAGCAAAGGCAAAAAACCGTAGGCCGCTACCTGCACATACTTACGCAAGAAAAATGCCTTACGAATATTGGGGGGCTGATACACCCCCGTAGTGGGCCGCTCATAAGATATACCTGAGCGCCAACCTGTTTTACGTTTGCCTTTTGCTCTCTTCCCCACCGTCTATTCTTTCTCGTTTGGTTCTGGTTCTTCGATAGGCCCTAGTTCTTCTTCGAGCTCTGCAAGCTCTGGTTCAGACGCTTCGTTGCCCCCTACGAGCTCTGGTTCTGGTTTAACCTCCGCAAGCTCCGGCTCTTCGCCCGAATGTTCCACGGGCAAAATGCTCTCGCCAGTTTCCGACACTTCATCAACCTTTGCCGTTTCCAAGGCTTCCAATTGCCTTTTCGCGTGGAGGGCAACTATTGCGTCTCTATCGAAAACCAGACTGCGCAAAGTTTCCTCATCTAAGCCGCCCTCCCTAACCAGGGCGCGCCGAATCTTCCCGTCCGGATGCGTGGCTAAAGCCTTAGTACACTTCTCGCATCTAACTCCCTTTGTAGGGCGAAAACAGGCTCGCCAATATTTTCGGTCGGGAGGAAACGGCACGTCCTCGCTAGGGTTAATAGGCCGCCAGGAACGACAAAACATGGTTTAGAACAGCTCCTTGGCTGCTTTCACCGCGTCAATCTGATCCGCCCACAGTTCCTTGACCTGGTTCGCGGTCTTAAGCACTGCTTGCGGGGTGGACCCGCCCGATACTTTCTGGTCGAAATGTTCGAGGATAGTTTTCAGAATCTTGGTTTCTTCTTCACTTGCCCCCAGAAGTTGCATAAGACGGTTAGTCTCGTTCTCTTCGCCCCAAATATCAACCAACAGGTCAAGGGCTGACGCGTCTCTTGCGCTAGTTTTAGCCACGGCCACAGCTACGCGGGGCACGTCATCTTCTTTCACCCCCAGTACGGCTCTAACAACCCCGCGAGCGTCCTCGTTTAGAGCCAGATAATCGCTAGCGGCCTTAGCACCGGCCCGGCGAGCATTATCTAGGGCCGCCTTTGAGTAGGTTTTTTCTTTCGGCTTAGACTTCGCCTTCGGTTTCGGCTCGGGCTCAGGTGCCGCTACTTCCGGCTCGGGGGTTACTTCCGGTACGGTTTCTTCCGGTTCACCCTGCTGGTCAAAAAAGTTAGTTGGAAAATCCATTTATTCCTCCGTGTCGTTGGATTTGTTCGCTTCCAAAAATGGCTATGCGTCAACCCCGCCAACAGTAGAAGGTATGGAGAAAATCAGCGGGAAAGCTCAAACGGCTAGAGAAAAGGCTCGGCAAAAAGATGGCAAGTTCGGGGTGCAACCAAAACTGGAAGCCGGAATCAAACTAGAAGACCTATCCGACAAAGATTTGGATAGCTATACCCGGTCCATGAAACATTGGGCAGACGGGCAAATGGCTTTCAAAGAAATCTTGGAAAATGAGCTTACCCGCCCGGTGTATAAAGATATGCCAAGGGACGAACTAGTAGCGGCGCTAAAAGAAGAAATCGAAACTACTGCACGCTTTGACGGCTTTCTAAACGCCAACCCGGATATGGAAAAAGTATCTAACCGGGAAGAAATGGTGCAGCTTGCCAGGGCGTACGAACAGGCAGGCACGGATGCTGCCCAGTCAATATACCTATATCAAAGTGCATCTGACCCCTTACGAAAACAACTTGCCGAGTCGCAAGCAGAAGTTGCCCGTCTGAATGAACATATCGCCAGGTATGAAAAAGAGGGGCCGCGCAGGGAACGAATCGGGCGAAGCCAGCATCCCCGATTCGGCGGCGGATCAGGATACGGCGGCAGGCGTAGAGGTATGGGTGTAAGAAGCGCCTTCTGGTCCGCCTACGGCGTAGTGCGAATGACCATGTGGGTACAGCGACTTGTGGCTCGTATGGTCCGCCGATAGCCCCGCGCCCTATATAGGTGGCGTGGCAGAGGAAACCAAGGCTCGCGCGCGGTCTTGGACACCCAGAGCTGGTAGCGGTTGCCACAGGCGGTTTCCTTTCCCGCCAAACTTGTCGCTCCAGTTGTGCGCGCACCGCCGCAAGGCGGGGGTTGTCCCCTGCTTTGCGGCATTTTCTTTGCGCGCCCTACAAGGAACACGTGAGGAAGAAGAGTTTAGCTGAAACAAACCCCGAGCTAGCCGCCGAGATACACCCGGACTCAGACATAAAAGCTACTGAGGTAACGGTGGGCAGCACCCAAAAGCCTCTTTGGATGTGCGAACGCGGACATATATGGCGGGCTAAGGTGGCAAATAGGACACACGGAAATGGTTGCCCATATTGCTCTGGGAACAAAGTATTACCCGGATTTAACGACCTGGCAACTGTGAACCCGAAATTAGCAGAAGAGGTGTCCCCTAACTCCAAGGTAAAAGCAACGGAAGTGACGCCTGGCAGTGGAAAGAGGTTATTGTGGCGCTGCGGCAAAGGTCACGAATGGGCGACAACAGTTAATTGCCGTTCTAAAGGGGCTGACTGCCCCTATTGCACCGGGAAGAAAATTTTACCGGGATTTAATGACTTAGCAACCGTGAATCCTAAGCTGGCAAGCGAAGTATCCCCCAATTCACCTTTCAAAGCAGAAGAACTCACTCGCTGCTCAAACAGGAGAATCCCTTGGGTATGTAAAGACGGTCATGAGTGGATCGCGACTGTAGATAACAGAACTCGCGGGAACGGTTGCCCGTATTGCTCGGGAAGAAAAGCATTAATTGACGAAACTGATCTAAAAACTGTAAACCCAAAACTGGCACGCGAAGTATCCCCGAATTCCAAGATAAAATCTACAGAAGTAACAGCTTTTAGTAACAAGAAACTTTTATGGATATGTAGTAAAGACCATGAGTGGATAGCAACGGTAAATAGTCGCTCTCAAGGTAGCGGTTGCCCATACTGTTCAAGCAGGAGAGTGCTCAGAGGGTTTAACGACCTAGCAACCGTAAACACCGAATTAGCTAAACAAGTCTCGCCAAATTCTAAAATAGAAGCTACGGAAGTGACATTGACAAGCGGGAAGAGGCTACTATGGCGATGCAGTAGAGGTCACGAATGGGGGGCGACAGTAGCACACCGTTCCAACAGCTGTGGTTGCCCATACTGCTCAAACAAGAAAATACTTGCCGGGTTTAACGATCTAGATACAGTAAATACGAAACTGGCGAAAGAAGTATCCCCAAATTCTAAGATAAAAGCTACGGAAGTGACAGCCGGTAGCAATAAGAAATTGCTGTGGAGATGTGCTAAAGAGCATGAATGGAAGGCAACAGTATCAGACCGCATTCGGGGGCGGGGATGCCCATATTGTTCAAATAAGAAAATACTTACCGAATTTAACGATCTAAAAACTGTAAACCCAAAACTGGCACGCGAAGTATCCCCGAATTCCAAGA
>OKEM01000051.1_pt1 | contig 62854 bp, 52 predicted proteins | sample 1610791 | NCBI WGS metagenome assembly OKEM01 (sample SAMN04436686, study PRJEB24849) | human gut metagenome | biome: human gut; feature: NICU; material: stool | host: Homo sapiens | place: USA: Saint Louis, MO | collected 2010-07-27
ATAAGAATTCGGAAAACGTCGCTACGTTTTCCGAATTCTTGGGCGGGAGGAAAAACCTTGACCCCGCGCAGAGCTGCTGAACGCGACTGCTTTTACGCTCAGTGCACGAACAGGTACGGAAAGAGGTTAGTAACCGGATTTTTGTAGGGGCGGGATTTTTCTCAGGAGCAGGGCGAACACTACTACTAGGGCAATCAGGGCGGCGGTGAGGGCGACTAAACCTGACCAACCCCAGTGATACCAGGCGATACCTCCTACAGTGCCGAAACAGGAGCCTCCCAGGTAGTAAGAAATGGAATAGGCGGAGGCGGCTTGCCCGGCAGCACCCACTCCCGCCACGGCGCGGGCGGTTACCCAGCCGGAGGCGGTGGCATGAACCGCAAAGAATCCGATAGCGAAAACTATCAGTGCGGGAATCACGATCCACAGGGTTTCAAAAATGGTCAGTACCAGGCCGATTAAAGTCAGCAGCGCCGCCATGGGCATTACTCGCCGCCTGCCGTAGTGGGCAACTAGGTTGCCACTCACCGAGGCGGCCAGGGAACCGAAGGCGTTGACTAGGAAGAACCCGGACACTATCCACGCGGGGAAAAGGTAGGGGGCGGCGCTGAAACGATAGGGCACCATATTGAAAACCGCCTGGTAGGCTCCCAAAGTTAGGGCGCCAATCAGGAATAACAAGGCTAATCCCGGCTCAGTGAACACCGCTTTGGTGTGGGCGATCAAGGTTTTTAAGCCCGGGGGAGACTTCTGGAAGTTTTCTTGGGGAGGCAACAGCCGCCAGACTAACAGCGAGAATAAGACTCCGGCCACGCCAATCACGGTTAACACCCAATGCCAGGGCAGGAAATGGGAGATGACGCCGCTGAGGATACGCCCGAAAAGACCGCCCAGGCCGGTGCCAGCGATATAAACCCCAGCTGCCCGGGGTAAATCCTTGGCGCACACTTCCTCGGCCAGGTAGGCGGTCGCAACTGCGGGCAGACCGGCAGCCGCTAGACCTTGCAGGAAACGTCCGGCGAGTAACAGATGCCAGGTAGGGACAAAGCCGAGGATCATGCCCACCAGGGAGGTTACCAAAATTGAGGTCAGCATGATTGGCCTGCGCCCCAGCCGTTCGGAGGAGGGGCCGACCAGGAATAAGGCAAGTGCTAAGCCTCCGGTGGTTAGGGAAACCGTCAGGGACGCAGCCGAAGGATCTAGGTGAAAATGCTCCGAGATTTCGGGCAGTAACACCTGGGTTTCGTACATTTGCGCGAAACTGACGAACGCGGCAATAAATAGCGCGAGTTCGATGCGCCGATATTCGGGGTCTCCCCGGGAGTAGCCACCGCTATCGCTTCTTTCCGCAGCCATAGCGGCAGTCTACGCCTGTAGGGCTTTTGACCCGTAAATCACTGCCAGAATCTGAACAGTTTTAGCCGTTCTGCAGCCGGCGGCGCACCAGCACCACTCCGGCAGCGAGCGCCAAGATCCCCAGCGCTAGAGCCGCACTAATTCCAGAGCCGGTACGAGGCAGTGGGGGAGTCTTCTTCGGGGGCGGAGGAGTATGTCCTGGCGGAGGAACCGTACAGGTATTGGTAACCGTGAATCCCTTGGTGGCGTCACCACTTACTTCGCTGCGGTACCCTTTGATTTCTACCTCGGAAACGGTGTATTCGGCGATTTTGCCGTCAATGTACTTCGGCAGATCCTCGAACTTGCCTTTCCAGGAGTTGGCAGCGTTTAGAGTGAGCTTCTTATCGGTTGCTTTCCCGTTTGCTAGCAGCTTTACCTCGATCTGGGCGGCTGCTGGGCAAGTACCATCCGGGTTCGCCCATTTCTTAACTACCTCGACCTTGGTGGGCATCTTGTTAACAACCAAAATGTTGTAGGTCAGATTTTTCTGGTCTTTGGTTCCATTGTCTACGACGAGCTGGTAGCCATCCAGCTGCTTGCCATTCCCGTCATGTTCTCTGAAGGTAATCGGCAGTTTCTTGCCGGTCTTCGCGTCGATCAGGGTTTCGGGATCGGGGAAGTTTTCAAGCGTGGCCGTCCAGTTCTTTTCTTTGCTCAGTTCCACCTGGTCGACCTTATAACCGCCGACTAGCACGTCCAGGGTTATCTTGGTCGGACGCTGCTCCGGGTCATCGCCCTCCCAAGACTTCTTAACCTGAAGCTTCCACCTATCGGACTCGCCGAAAAACAAATCGCCGTTATTGGCTATTCCCCCGCCACTGATGCCTGTACCAGTAGCAGTATTGTTTTCGATAATTACTCGAGCGAGTTTTTCAGCGAGTTTCTTTGAGTCTTCACTGGGCAGCGACTTGTATGCCTTATTTTCGTTAATTTCCTGGTCGTACGGGATACGAGTGTTTTCGCCGCCCTCTTTATATCGAGGAAGCTGCCTGTCTGGCGCCCAGTTGGAGTGGTAGCTGTAGATAGATCCATCCTGATACCAGAGGCGCTGCCCGCCTCCTAGCATTCGGGGGCTAATGGAAACAGGTCGTCCGCCATCGAAATCTTTCTCGTATTTATGCTTGGTGATACTGACAAAATCGTCACCGGCTCCCCTTAGATCACCCCTATTTGGTGCGGTGTTGCCAAACAGAGCTACTCCCTTAGTGATGTGGAGAGTAGTGTGGCCAGTATCGCAGTTCCAGACCCCACCGCCTTGCTGGCTGATGGGGTGTTTCCCGGCGCCGATTAAAAATGCATCTTTAATCGTGTTATTCCTGATCAAGACATTATTGATGGTGAGGTGGGAGCCCTTGTCATTATAAATGGCACCGCCACCCCAAAAGCCTGCGGATTTGTTTTCCGAGAAATAAGCGGCATTAATTGTGGCTTCCGCTTTACCGCCAAAAGCGGCAGCACCTCCGGATGTTCCGGCACTGTTTCCGGTAAATGAACCGCCATTGATAGTTATTTTGCCACCATTGCCGAGAAAGGCGCCGCCCCATTTTTGTGCCCGGTTATCGCGGAAGTCTCCACCGTCGATGGTGTGGTTGCCGCCGAGGGTAACTAACGCTCCGCCGAAACCATTAGCCGCATTGTTTTTGAAAGTACCGCCCGAAATCTGAGATTTTGAATCATCTAAATAGAAGGCTCCGCCGTTACCGGAGAAGTCGCGGCTAGCCTTGTTATCATGTAGGTTTCCGTTGCTCATTACCAGCGATCCGTGTTCCAGGGCTAGTGCGCCTCCACGCTCGGTGAAGTTGTCGTGGATGTTCCCACCCGAGATATTTACATTAGTGTGATCACCAAAGATGGCACCGCCATATCCGTTAGATCTGGAATGCTGAACGCTGTTATCAGAGATTTCGCCGGCCTTAATGTTAAGGATGGCGGGTTTTTCTTCACTTCCCCAGAGTCCCAGGGCTCCACCTCTAAGGACGCCTTGATTAGCCTTAATAGTTCCGCCATTGATGCTGGCCTTCCCGTTATAGATGGTGATGGGAGCTAACTTTTTGGCATCTACACCCTCGGGAGTGACAGCGTTAGCTACTTTCCCCTCTGGGGTGGTGTTCTTCGAGAAGTCGGCAGCGCCGCTCATGGTGAAGTTGCCGCCATTAACGAAAATCACCGGACCGGCAGGATCGGAATCGTGAATGGATCCGGCGCTAAAGTTCAGGTCTCCGTTTACCGTGAACTGTGCCTTGGTGAAGGAGGGACCGGCCAGGTTCAGTTTCCCGCCGGATTTCACTTCCACTGCCGTCTTGTTAATTCCGGTAACTGTGCCCGCTCCCTTCAGGGTGAGCTTTGCGCCCTGGGGAACTACCAGCGGTTTTGACTGCTCGTCGAGGGTGAGGTTGCCAGTGACCGTCAGGTCATTTTGCCCGGAAGCGGCTTTAGCCACTAGATCGTCCCAGCTGGTTACGCCCTCGGCTGCTGCCGGATTGGTAGACCCCAGTGCCACAATCACCGCGAGGGTCGCGAGAGTGGCTAGGAACTGAAAAACGGAGGAAACTTTTTTCTTGATTAGCACTATTTCATTTTATGTAAATGGGGGAGGGATTGCAATGGATTTCTATGTGCCTACATTCATAGTTAAGCGTATTTCCAGGTAGAGGCGATATTCCGGTTGCAGTGCAGTAATGTATCTGAAAGACTATTCACGAATAGTTAAGAAAGCAAACAGGCTGCTATTTCGGAAACCGCTACTCGCGGAAAAATCAGAGCGGTCTGGGAGCTGGGAACCGTAAAATACCCGGTTGACCAGCTCCGCGTTGAGGGAAGGAAATAAGTTGAACTCTGTAATCGCTAAGGCGATGCCGCGCAAGCTCGGGGGCGTCCTCGTAACTTTGCTGGCGATAGCACTTACTGCCGTGGGGATTGTAGCCGCCGGCCCTAGCGCCACCGCTGCCGACGGTGACGGCACTCTTAATATTGGTCTCCGTTGGACTACTTACGCCGAACCTGCCGCTGCGAAAAAAGCCTGCAACCCGGAGCAAGCGGGAAAGTCTGCCGGCAAAATCTCCTTTTCACTCAGGCTCAGCGGAAAAAATAAGAAAACTGGGGAAATCGAAAATTTTTGGTCCCGTCCACTTACCCCGGAGATAAATTATTGCGAAATCAAGAAGATAACCCTGCAAGAGGTAGAAAACTTCAAAGGAGACGCGACCTATACTAGCTTAGCGAAGCCAACAGATCTCAGAAATATTGAAGCTTACTGGTCTGTGAATGGTGAGGATGTCCGGGGAAGAGTTAAGGGTTCTGCGAACCTTTTGGAAGAAGGGGACACCCATTGGATTTCGCTTGTGCAGCAGGCGAATCAGGACGTAAATAATACCAAGTTGACGGGGATGATTGCGCCCTGGCACGAAGGCAAGCTAAAGGTAGCGGCCAGTTACGATGTACAGAAGAAGGGCGAGCAACGCAAACATTACGGCTCTGGGAACAGGAGAGTGACCGAGTTTGAGGGAGTATTCAATTTCGAGGACGGGAAGAAATTCTCAATGCTTACTCTGCCTAACCGGAAAGGGGAGAAAGTTCTCCGGCGGCTAACTCCTGGCGGAGATAGGTTCGAGATTTGGAACCAGTATGTGGGCAAGAACAGGGACTACTTCCTAAAAGTACAGTTCCTGGACAAAGAGGTGGCGGCTGCGCCCTACTATTCGCTAAATGTCACCGGCAATGATCTCGATGGCTGGGAGATTGAGCTGAAATCCAAGCTGCAGAAAAAGACATACCAGGCCAAGAAGGCTCTCCCCTTTAAGGTAGAGCGCCGCGCTAACCCCAAACTAGCGAAAGGGCAAGAGCGGATTGTGCAGCAGGGAGTCCTGGGAAGTGAAGTGACCCCCATGCTCAAGTACTTCTACCTAGATGCCAGCGGTGCCGAACAGATCGTCAAAGATGAAGCTACCGGAGACGTAGTCAAGACCGCGGCCAAGACCCAGATCGTGGAATATGGAACCGCAGTGCAACCTAATAAGAGCAAGAAAGCTGCTCCCCGTTTGAAAGACACGGGCGTGAGTAGCTGGGGAGTCTTAATAGCTAGCATTGCCTCGCTAGCCGCAGGAAGCGTCCTAGTAGCGGCGCGGCGGCGCCAGAAATAGCTGCAGCGATAGGGGAAATCATGCCGGGGAAGACCACGACCCATCGCGGTCTTTGGCGTGTCCTTATTGCCCTAGAGATAGTCGCGATCGCTCTCTGCCTGGCGTGGGGGGCTAAAACCTTCCATACCTGGGTGGAGAGCGAAGCGCGCAATAGAGCCGCTAATGAACAGATTGAAACGCAGGGGCGAAAAATTGCAGCAGCGCTCACTCGGAGTGACCAGGCCGAAGTAGCCAAATTAGTAGGCAGTAGCGAAACCGCGGCCTTCCTCAGCGCGCAAACGGCAGGGAAAAAAGTGACCCTGCCGGAAAAAGGAGTGGTAAATGAAGTGGGTAGTCGCTACCTGGTAACTTTCCGCACCGGACAAGAGAAAACTATCTCCCTCCGGTTAAGCTGCACCAAGAACTTAGCCTGCAGCGGCACTATTCCCTAATAACACCCCGGATAGGCGCGGCAGTTACTCGCGGTCTAATAGCCAGGCGGAGACGCGTAAGCACCCTCCCTGGCAGCTCTGTAGAAGTGGGCAGTCTCCAAAACGATAGCTGTGGAAAACGTGCCAAAAGCGGTGGTAGTGACCCGAAGTTTAGTAGACTCATTAATTGGTAATCACTTGCAGGTTAGTTCCCCACCTGCGCGGAAATGTTTTCCCAGGTTGGCGGGGAAAAGATGATGAGAAGAGGGCATCGCTGTGGCCAGGTCGCGGGGAAATGAGTCGCGGGAAAGCAAAGGGCGCTTTCGGCACTCATCTCGCCCTTCCCAGAGGCAAAGCGAATCCTCACAGTACCGAACCGGCAGTACTGACTATTCCAGTTTTCGAGCGCGGCGGCAGAAGAGCGCGAAAATGCGCTCTCGACTGCGCAAAGTCTCCCTGGCGGTCCTCACGGTTCTCAGCCTGGTAATTGCCTATCTTGCCTGGCAGCATCCCGGTATCACCCGGGCGCAGGTGGACCTTAATGACGGCGGAATCTGGGTAACTAATCAATCCCAACACCTGGTGGGGCATTTAAATTTTCCCTCCCGCGCCTTAGATGGGGCAGTCCGCTCCAAAACTGGACAGTTTGACGTTACCCAGGCAGGGGAGAACGTTAACTTTCAAAATCTAGCAGCCAGCGAAGCCGCAAAAATTGACCCCAAGAAAGTACGGCTAGAGACTTCCTCTTCCCTGGGGAAAGGACAACAAATTGCCCAATCCGGCTCGAACCTGGCAATCCTGGACCCCGAAGCCGGATTGCTGTGGGCCGGACAATCCCTGCTGTCTCAAGAGCGTAACCGCGCCAATGCTACGGTGCGTTCCCTGCGAGGCGCCCAGCTGGCAGGAGGGGAAAAGGGGACATTCTTCCTGGTCTCTCCGACTAGCAAAGAGTTAGTGACCGTCACCAAAGAAGGAAAACTTTGGAAAGATGAACGGGTACAAATTCCGCAGATTCCGGTGAACGCCAAATTGGAAGTGGCGGGGATTGGGAAACAAGCAGTCGCCCTCGACAGTGCGCAGGGGGTGCTGTACCTGCCCAGCGGGAAAAGAATAAAAGTATCTGGTTCTCAGTTGGCGCTGCAAGAATCCGGACCCGCAAAGCCCTATGCCCTACTCGCAGACCAAGACAAACTGATCAAAGTAAATCTCTCCAGCGGGGCTACCACGGAGATTCCCTCGGGAGGAAGCGCCGGAAAACCGGCACGACCTGCAGTAAAAGCCCATTGTGTGTATGGTGCCTGGGCTGGGAGCGGAAAATTTGTGCGCGAATGCGCGGGGAAAGTTTATCGCCCCACCCAAGAACTGACACGACTGAAAACTGCTCAAACCCCGGTGTTTCGCAAGAACCGCGACCTGGTGGTGCTGAATGACACCACCGATGGGGCAGTATGGTTAGCGGACAAAAACATGGAACTGGTAGATAACTGGGACGAAATCTCCACCATGTTAAAGAAACAAGAGGAGCGCGAAGATTCTCCCCAGATAACCGAACAGATAGCGCAAAAAGATCGGCAGAAAGAAAACACCCCGCCGGTGGCTCGTGACGATAGTTTTGGGGCGCGGCCGGGAAAAATAACCACCCTGCCGGTGTTAGAAAATGATTCCGATACCGATGGCGATTTACTAACCGCCGAAGTGTTAGGCCCGGTCAGCCAAGGCGAAGTCAAATCAATACGCGGAGGTGCCGCGTTGCGGATCGAGCTGCCCGCCGCCGCCTCCGGAACCGTAAACTTTACTTACCAGGCGAAAGATGGTCGCGGAGGCGTCGATACCGCCAACGTGACCGTAAAGATCACCCCGGAGCCGCAAAATTCTGCCCCGGTACAAAAACGGGTACCCACGGTAGTGGTCGAATCTGGAAAACAAATCGAGTACAACGCGCTCCCGGCCTTTTCTGACCCCGATGGAGACCCGGTGTTCTTATCGGGCGCTGCTTCTAACGGCGACAACCAGGTGGAATACCGCCAAGAAGGCACCTTAGTAATCCGCAACCAGGCCAGCGGGGTGGGGAAAAAAGAAGTAAAAGTACTGGTCTCCGACGGGCGGCAAGAAATTTCGGGGCGCGTGATTGTGGATGTGCGCGCCGCCGGAAATGTGCCGCCGGAAGCCAACGGCGATATGGCGTTCGCCCGGGCAGGAAGTACCATCACCATTCGTCCCCTGGCTAACGACACCGATGCCAATGGAGATCCCTTGACCCTGGCGGGGGTAAATATTGAGCGTGCCGGACCGCAAGTAACCCCGGATTTGGCAGGCGGAACGCTATCCTTCCGTTCAGATCAAGAAGGAATCTACTACTTGACCTACACGGTCTCCGATGGGCCAACCACTGCCACCGGAGTTATCCGTGTTGACGTCGCCTCCTCTGGAAAACGTGGAAAACCGGTGGTAGAAGACGATATGGCGGTACTGCCGGTAGGGGGGCAGGTATTAACTGATGTGCTCGCCAACGATTCCGATCCCGCAGGAGAGGTTCTGGTCACCCAGGCAGTAACCGTGGGCGCGTCCTCACCCCTGCGGGCAACCGTGATGGATCATTCGCTGTTAAATATCACGGCTCCTCGCGGAATAACTAAAGCCGAAACCTTGAAATACCAGGTGTCAAATGGGCATGAAAGCGCCGAAGGGGTAGTTACAGTTATCCCGGTAACCACTCAATCGGCCACTACACCTCCCACCGCAAAACCCGATGAAGCCAAAGGGCGAGTAGGGGACGTAGCTACCGTTGATGTGCTGGCCAATGATCGCTCCCCGGTGGGTTTGACCCTAAAAGTCGACCCGAAATTAACCACCTCCACTCCGCCGGAAGCCGGAAAGTTCTTCGTCACCGGCAATCAAGTGCGTTTCCTGGCGAAAAAACCGGGAAAATATGAAGCCACTTATACGGTGAAAGACACCAACCAAAACCAAGCCAGTGCGCGGGTAAAGGTAGAGATAAAACCGGCGAATGCCTCCGATAACTCTGCTCCCGAACCCCGGGTAGTGACCGGGAGGGCGATTTCAGGGCAAGCCACCCGGATACCGGTTGATCTGACCAATATTGACCCTGACGGAGATTCCGTATCCCTGGTAGGAATCGCCGATGCCCCCAAGATGGGGGTAGTAGATATTGGCCCCAGTTGGCTCAACTACCAGCCAATAGCTGGAAAAATTGGGACTGATACTTTCAGCTATATCGTGGAAGATCGTTTCGGGAAACAAGGAACTGCCCGGGTGCAGGTAGGGGTGGCTCCCGCTGCCAGTCTGAACCAAAACCCGCAGGCCAACCCGGATGAGGTGCGAGTACGGCCGAACCGCCCCCTCGCCGTAGCAGTGACTGCTAACGATACTGACCCCGACGGTGACGGGGTTAGCCTGATCTCAGAATCACTACAAAGTCCCGGGGATAGCGTGAAAGTGGCTGCCCGCGAAAATGCGGTAGTGCTTACCACTCCCAAGAAAGCCGACTCCTACGGGATTCAATACTCCATCACCGATGGGCGGGGCGGACAGGACACCTCGATTGTAACCGTACAGGTAGACCCCTTTGCCCCCTTGCAAGCCCCCGAGGCCGCCGATGACCTGGTGACTGCGAAAGAGGGGGGACGGAAAGTGGGTGACCCCATTGAAGTGGACGTCCTCGCCAATGATATTGACCCGGATGGGGATGGCGCCGCGCTCACGGTTAGCTGCCAGCAAAAAGGAGTGAGCGTCAAAGGGCAAAAGCTGGTAATTCCCGCGCCCTCCCAGCGGCAATTGGTGCTTTATACCGTTACCGACCAGGACGGATTGAGTGCCAATGCCATAGTTAACGTCCCTGGGGTATCCGAACAAAAGCCCTATATCGACCCCGACACTATCCCCATAAAAGCCAAATCTGGCGAGACTCTAACCGTTGATTTAGCTTCCTATGTGATTACCCGCAAGGCGCGTACCCCGCATATCCATTCCGCGAAAGCCATTACCTTGGGGGCCGGATTTACCGGCGGAGTAAAGATATCGGGAGACGATTCCTTCCAAGTAAACATCAATCCTGATTTCTTTGGGAAAACTTCCCTGGTGATGCAGGTTAGCGACGGGAAAGCGAATGATTCTTCCGCCCTCAGCGCCTCTTTAACCCTGCCCATCGAGGTGAAACCCACTAGCAATCGCCCGCCAATTTTCACCCCCACGCGCATAGAAGTAGCTGCGGGCGAAGATGCAGTCAGCGTTAACTTGGCAGATATGGTTAGCGATGAAGATGGGGATGATCCCGCGAAAATGCGTTACCGCCTCGGAGCGGTTCCCGCAGGTATTAAAGCTTCGCTTAGTGGCAGCCGGCTTTCAGTTGCGGCCGAAGCCGGTAAAGCTAAAGGAGACGCCGGCTATATCGAAGCCACGGTGGAGGACGGCTCCGGGCCTACTATCGGGAAAATCCCGGTGCGGGTGGTCAGCTCTACTCGTCCTTTGATCCAGGTGACCGCCATTGATTTAGAGGGCGAATCCGGAAAGACTCTCAGCATTGATTTAAGTCGCTACGCTACCAACCCCTATCCCGGAAAATCCTTGAAAACCGTGGGGTCACCGAACATAGTGCAAGGAGCCGGACAGGCTTTGGCCTCCGGAACTCAGCTGGAAGTTACCCCGGCAGCCAGTTTTAAAGGTGACCTGGTGGTTTCCTACACTTTGCAAGATGCCAGTAATGATCCAGATCGCCAAGTAACCGGTACTTCCCGGATCCGCGTTTTGTCTACGCCTGATGCTCCTACCGCGGTAACCGCTAAAGTCAGCGAATCCACTACCGCCACCATCAGTTGGATTGCCCCCGCGGCTAACGGTGCTCCCATCACTAGTTATAAAGTCACCGATTCGGTTTCCGGGAAAACGGTCACCTCCCGAGCAACGCTGGTAGATTTCCCGGGATTGGAACCGGGGAAGACCCACAGCTTTACGGTGGTAGCCACTAACCGGGTGGGGGATTCTAAGCCCTCGGGGGCTTCCCCACCGATAAAGGTAGAGGTTACGCCCGGCGCCCCCGGCAATCCCAGAGGCAGCATCGGAAAGACAGCGGGAACCGCGACCCTTACTTGGGAGGCACCCAGTACTAATGGGGGGTCTCCGATAGATCACTATGTGGTGACTATAGATGGTGGCGGTGCTCGGGAAGTTAAAGGTACCACTTATCCAGCTAAAGATCTTCCTGGCGGCCCCCATAGATTTAGTGTGTACGCGGTCAATACCAAGGCGGGGCCGGCGGCTACTGGTGACTTCGAAACTTTCGGTTCCTTCAACGAAAGTGCAGTCAGCGCTACTTTAGAGCGCGCCGGATCTAAATTAGCCAGAGTGTATTTGCAGGGGGCAGAGGCTCCTGCCGGAGATAGCGGAGAATGTAAGGCCACCAGGGTAGCGGGAAACCCGGTAGCAGAAGATGGAACTTTCCAGTTTAAGGATCCGCGGGCAAAAAATGGTCTGAAAGTCGAATACACCTGCGATTTTAGGTATAACAAAGGTGCATATAAGCCACTAAAAGCTAATCTCGGAGCACAGGAGAATCCCCAGATTACCGCTATGGTAGAGCTGGCAAACCGCAGATCTGCAACCGGAACGGTGATAAAAGTAGATGTTTCCGGCTTGGAAACCTGGGATATTAACTCCTTGGAACTGGCGGTTTCTGGGGCAGGACCGGGGGGAGCAACTCTCGCCGACTATCAATATCAAACCCAGATGATGGCGGGATCTGGATGGTGGATCACGCTTAAAGAGCTACAACCGGGGCAGACCTGGAAAATCACGGCGGATCTCAAATTAATGCCCGAAGGAACTCGGGTAGCTAGACAGCAACTGGATATCTCGACCCTGCAGGCTACCTCTGATCCCTATAGCACTAACTCTAGTTTTAGTGAGCCGCTGGCATTGATGTTCTACCTGCAAAATTGGTACCAGCTAACCCCGTTGCTGCCAGTTTCAAAGCCGCTGTGGCCGCACCTGACCCCCCTAATAGAACTGCCGGTGACCACTCCGGCAACCGGAACCTGTTGCCGGTACTCGGATTTCCCGTCGCCGCTACGCGCCCTCGGGGGCGATAAATATCTAAAATCCCGTCTTAGCGGGCAGGATTTACTTGCCCGGAAAACCGAAAAGGAGATCGCAATATGATCCTGAAACAGGCCGAAGCTGCTGAGTTCGCCACCCGTTTCGCGCAGATAGCCGAAAATGTTGATCAGGCGATACTCGGCAAAGGACACCAGGTGCGCCTAGTGTTAGCGGCTTTCCTCGCAGGCGGACACGTCCTGCTAGAGGATGCGCCCGGAACTGGGAAAACCGCCCTGGCGCGGGCGCTAGCTGCCTCGGTGGATGCCTCCCATAGCCGGATTCAGTTCACTCCCGATATGCTGCCCACCGATATTACCGGAGTGACCGTCTATGACCAGAAAACTAAAGAATGGGATTTTCACGCCGGACCGATTTTCGCCAATATCGTATTGGCGGATGAAATCAACCGGGCCAGCCCCAAAACCCAATCTGCCCTGCTAGAGGTGATGGAAGAGCGGCAAGTCAGCGTAGATGGAGTGGTGCACCCGGTGGAATCACCGTTCCTGGTGATCGCCACCCAAAACCCCGTAGAGCAGGCAGGTACCTATAAACTTCCCGAAGCGCAGCTAGACCGCTTCCTGATAAAAATTTCCCTCGGGTATCCCGACCAAGAAACCGCTATTAAGATTCTTTCCGGTGCCGCCCAACCGGATTTATCGAAGGACCTAAAACCGGTAGTTGCATCCAATGAAATCGCTACCTGGGAACAGCTAGGACTGCGAAACTACGTCGACGGGCAGATTACCCGGTATGTGCAGCAACTCGCGGAAGCGACCCGCTTGGATGATGCGGTTAACCTGGGGGTTTCAACCCGAGCGACTATCGGGATGATGCGGATGGCCAAAGTATGGGCGGCTTCCCAAGGGCGCCACTATGTGTTGCCGGATGATATTAAGACCCTGGCAGTACCGGTTTGGGCGCACCGGATTATTATGGACGCCGACGCCCTCTTCGAAGGAGCAACCGCGCAAAGCGTAGTGGAGCGGGCACTAAACGAGGTACCTCCGCCAGTGGATTCGCAGGCCTAAATAATGAAAGTTTCCGAAACCACCACTACTGCGCTAAAAACCGCGCTAAAAAGCGGAAATAAAGCCTGGAAACAGGTGCGCTCGAGTACCTACCTTACTGCTCTGCGCAAAATTCCGCTCACCGGTTTGGGGTGGTTAGTCCTGTTGGGGGGATTGGCTAGCCTGGGTGCCTACCTGGCATGGGATTGGGCGGAAGCTGCGGCCATTATGTTTGCCGCGCTCTTGGCGCTGCTGGCGGCGGTAGCGCAGACCTGGGGCGGGGGTGAGCTGGCGCTGCGGGTAACGGTGGCGCAAGATCGGCTCCGCAAAGGGCAAGAGCTAATAGGACGCGCGGTGGCGACCAACAATGGGCGCCGCGCGGTGCGGGCGCTGAAAATAGAGCTGCCGCTGGGAACAGAACAAGCCGATATCGCGGTACCTACTTTGCGTTCCGGCAAGAGTTTCACTCGGGAATTTCAATTGCAAACCAGACGGCGAGAAAAGATTGTGGTGGGGCCGCCCCGCACGGTGCGGGAAGATATTTTGGGATTAATCCGCCGGGTGCGGTCTTGGCCGGAATCGCAAGACGTATATGTGTATCCCAACTTCACTTCCGCCCTGGGGGCTTTAAGTGGCTATTCCCGAGATATGGAGGGAGCTACCTCGCAGGTCATAACCAGTTCAGATGCGGCGTTTCATGCCTTGCGTCCCTATGAAAGTGGGGATGATCGCCGGCATATTCACTGGAAAATGTCTGCCCATACCGGTCAGTTAATGATGCGGCAATACCTCGAGACCCGCCGCTCCCACCATTTGATTGTGTTGGATTTGAAACGAGAAAACTACCGGGAAGCAGACTTCGAATTAGCGGTAGAGGCAGCGGCCTCCCTGGCAGTATCCTCCCTGTCCAGTGGGCAGCCCCTGACGCTTTATGCGGGGAAAACCGTATTGAAAGCGGCCACTGCCCGGGCAGTTCTAGATTTTCTAACCGAAGTGCAGCCCGCAGAGGGCGCCCCAGACTATCGCCACCTGGTGCGCTGGGCGCTAGCTCATGAAGCGCAGGCTTCGGTGTGTTCCCTAATCTGCGGGCCGGGAGTAAATATGCGCCGACTGCAACAAATCTGTTTGTTACCGGCTGCCGATATGGCTACTACCGGTATTCGCGCTGATGCCGGCGCTACCTTAACCCGCCGAGGAGCCTCCTCTCGTAGGCTGCTAAATATTGGGGAGCTCTCGCAGCTACCGCCGGCATTAAGCGGGGGAGTCTAGCGTGAAAAGATCCGAGATTGTGAGCCTGAGCTCCCTGCTGCTCCTAGTCGTTCCCTGTTACCTGTTTTCTTTGCCATTTGTAGGTTTCACCGGGGCAATAGCGGCCAGCAGCGGAGCGCTTTTAGGCTGCCTAGTAGCCCTGGTTAGCCGCCGCTGGCACCTGGGAGTAGTCTCCATTTTAACCTTGTTACTAGGGGTGTATTTGCTCTTTGGCCCCACTCTGGCGGCCACTGATCCCTTGGGGCGAAAGTTTTACCCCACTCTATCCGGTTTGCAACTGCTAGTGACTTCCGCGGTGACCTGCTGGCGAGATACTCTCACGGCACCCTTGCCGCTGAGTGCAGCCGGGGGAGCAGCGGTGCTACCCTTCCTCACCTGCCTAATTACCGCGCTACTAGCAGGATTAGCCGCGGCTTCCCGCCGGCCTTGGGTGGCGCTAGTCCCCGCCACTATTAGTCTGGTGGTAGCGATTGCCTGGGGATCTCAGCTAGTCCCGGCAGCGCGCTGGGCAGGAGGTGCCTATTTCTTCCTCGCGTTGCTGTGGTGCGGACTGGTCAGCGAGGCCGCGGCCAAGGCGCGAACCCGTGCAGTTAACCTAGCGGGAGCAAGGAAGAAAAACCGTTTTATCCGCCCGCTGGCGATGGTGGCGGTTACCCTAATTATTTGTCTGGCCTCGGCATCTTTGGCGGGGATTACCGGGCGAGACAACCGGGAAGTGCTGCGCACGCATGTGCTTCCGCCGGTGGAACTGGAAGATTTTATTTCGCCGCTAGCCTCTTTTAGGCACCTTTCCCGCGACTGGAAAGACAAAACTATTGCGGAAGTAAAAAACTATCCGGCGGGTACTCGGATGCGTTTTGCCACTATGAATGCCTATGACGGTACCGTTTTCAAAATCGATCCCCAGTTAAATGCGCAGTTCGTGCAGGTGGATTCGATTCTAGATAAAGGGGTGTCCGCTGACAGTAAAGCCCAAGTTAAACTGGTCAACTATGATCAACCTTGGGTTCCGTTGCTAGGTGATGTGCAATCTCTAAAATTTGCAACCCAACCCCAGCCGGTAGTCTATTATTCGGCCTCCCTACGCTCGGCTTTTACCGCTAACCCTGCAGATCTGTCCTATCAGATAGGTTTCGCCAAGGAACGTATTCCTAGCGATTCTCGGATCTCTGGCCTAGAGTTCGATCCCATACCGCAAGGTAAAGATGAAGCGGTGCCGGTAGAAATTGCCGAGCTCAACAACCAGTTAACTGCGCGGGCGACCAGCCCCTTGCAAAAGGTGCGCAATGTGGAGTCCTATCTATCGGGGCAAGGTTTCTTCTCCGATGGCTCCGATGGACTTTCTCGACCCGGGCATCGCGCCGCCCGGATGAGCCAGTTTTTCCAAGGGAAAGAACTAATCGGAGACGATGAACAATACGCGGTAGCGATGGCGCTAATGGTCAGAGCGTTCGGGGCTCCAGCGCGAGTGGTGCTCGGTGCCTATCCGGGCGATAAAAAAGCGGGCGGGAACCTGAAACTTAAAGGGGATAACGTTCACGCCTGGGTAGAAGTGAAATTTAAAGAGGTCGGGTGGATCCCCTTCGACCCCACGCCCCCGCGCGATCGCGTACCTCGCACCGATCAGCCACAACCCAAATCGGTTCCCAAACCCCAGGTACTGCAGCCCCCGCCGCCACCGGCTACTCCACCGGTTTTACCGCATGTGGAAAAACAAGCCCATGCCGATAATCATTCCACGGGAATGCAAATTCTGGCAGCGCTGGCGCAAGTCGCCAGATATGGTGGTTGGCTGCTGCTATTGCTTTCTCCCATCTTGTTAACGCTCTTAGCTAAGTGGTATCGCTCCCGGAGGAGGCAGCGCGCTAAAGAACCCCAGGATCGTCTCAAGGGAGCTTGGGAAGAAATAGTTGACCGTTTCTGGGATTGCGGAATCCGGCTCCCAGCGGGGGCTACTCGGCAAGAGGCCGCCTGGATAATCGATAGTTATTTGGGGGCTATCAGCCAGGCGAAACCGCAGGCAGGAGCGCGCGAACTGGCAGGGATCGCTGATTACTTGGATTACAGTCCCAGCAGCGATAGCGAGATTGATTCCGATTGGGCTTGGCAGCTAGTTAAACAGCTGACTGACAGCTGGAAAGTGGCAGTTGGGAAAGCTAAAGCACTGGTGGCAGCGATTCGGCCATCCTCGCTTTATAACCGGTTTATCCGCAGTAGTTTTGCTAAAAAGCTAGAGAAAATTCCCGGGGTGGGGAAAGTCTTAACTCCCCGTAAAGAAATGTCGCTACCGAGCCTAGCTTTGGGACTTACTGAACAGGAATATCAGCAGTTGCGTACTCCCTTGGCGCCCGGCAGTAGCGAAGAAACTACCCCGGGCCCGGCGGGAGGAGTAGCATTTTCGGAAGCCACCCGCCTAGGACAAGTAGGACTGCCGCAGCCTTCTCGGCCGCCGGTAGACGAAGCAACTGCGGTAGCTAAGGAACCGAAACGCGGGGCAAATCCAGCTGCTACTGCGCAACCACCGGCTCCCCCGAGGCCTCCGGAGCCTCCAGTTTTACCCCCGGAGTCGCTAGACTATACCCGCCGGGCGCCCTCGCCCCAAAATACGGATGAAACGCGGTTACGGAAAGGGGATGATCATGAGCCAAACACCCCCTAAAATCCCGGGATTTAGCGTGCAATCGCTGTTAGGTAGAGGCGGATTTGCTGATGTTTATCTCTATAAACAAAAACGTCCCGCCCGCAAAGTAGCAGTCAAAGTACTGCGAGAACTAGGCAGTAGGGAAGGGCGCCAAGTTTTCACTACCGAGGCCGACGCGCTAGCTGCTACCTGTGCTCACCCGGCAATCCTGTCTTTATTCCAAACCGGAAAACTCCCGGATGGGCGTCCCTATTTGGTATTGCAGTACTGTCCGGTGGCGAATTTGTCGCAGCGCGTCCGCCGCCAGCCGCTTTCACTTGCAGAATCCTTAGATACCACTATTCGCTTGGCAGGAGCCTTAGAAACGGTGCATCGAGCCGGGCTCGCCCACCGGGACGTGAAACCGGCAAACGTGCTGTTTTCGGAATTCTCCACCCCGGTTTTATCGGATTTTGGTTTAGCTTTGCCATTGGGTAAGCCCCTGGCTCACCGCGATGTTTTAGGGTTATCGGTGCCATGGGCGCCTCCCGAACAGCACGACGAAAACTCTTTGGCCGAAGCCACCAGTGATATTTATTCCCTGGCGGCAACTATGCATTCGCTAGTTACCGGGTATAGTCCCTTCGAGATTCCGGGCGGTGATAACTCGGTATCTGCGTTGACTCAGCGGGTTTTACATTCAGATCCCCGCCTGGATGCGCCCCAATTGATCTCCCCTTTGCGTGAGATTTTGGCCTGGGCATTGCAGCATGATCCGGCGGAGCGCCCCGAAAGTGCCGCGCAATTTGGGGCCACGCTACAGGAAGTGCAGCGCCGACTCTCTCTTCCGTTGACCAGCATGGATATCGCAAGCGATAATCCGACTTTGGCGCAGGTGGTTACCGATCCGGATGCTACCCGCCTTAAGGACGCCTCCGGTTCCCAAGGCTCCATGCCGGATAAAGAAGGTGGGCGGGCAGATAGTCCCTTAATCGTGGGGAGTCACTCTAGCGCGGCACTTTCGCGTTCCCTACTACCCACATCTCGGCTGGGATGGCGGCGGATTCTCCTAGCCATTATTGGTGCGCTGGTGTTGATAGCCGGGACTGCTGCCGGGGTCTCTTACTATTTCAACGCGGGTACCAGCGCGGTTAAAACTGCGCCGAGCTCCAGCGAGCCCCTGATTACTGCCTCGGCGGATGACGGAATTATTGCTGAAATTTCCCCGGTTACTGCCCTGGAAGGAAAATCCACCGCGGATGGCCAAATTGTGCTTACCTGGAAAGCGGGCGGTGGGGATTCCCCGGCGTCCTACCAGGTGCAGGTGATCCAAGATGGCAAGGATGCAGGTACTCATACGGTTACGGAACCGAAAATAACTCTCCAGCCTCAGGGAGGTAAATGGTGCGTAAAAGTTTTTGCGCTTAGCTTAGATGGGAAAACCTCGCCTGGGGTAGACTGGTGCCAATAGCACAGCGCAAAATTGCCGGTTGGTAATGGAGGCAAATCAATGGATAACGATCCCTACCAGTACTACCCGAACCAGTCGGGTGCAGCGAATGCAGGTTATGTACCGCCCAGCGGGATTTATGGATCCCCCCAGGCGGAATCCGGTGTACCGGCGCATGGCAACCCCGATCCCTATGGTCAGCAGGCGAATGCTGCCTACCCTAATCCCTACGGCGAGCAGCCTGCGGTACCCCAATATCCGGGCTATTCTCCCCAGGGCGTTCCTGGTTATCAAGAGGGCGCATATAACCAACCCGGCTATCAGCAACCCGTCTACGAACAGCCGCAATATCAGCAACCCTATGGTCAAGCCGGCTATGGGCAGGGACAATACGGGGCAGTGCCCGAGTATCAGCCAGCTCCCCGCTATACGGTTACCTCCGGGCAGGGGCAGTCCATGATTTTAGAGGACGCGATTGTGGTGGGCCGCCGCCCCGATGCTGCCACTTCTTCCTATCCACAAGCCCAAACTATGAGCGTTCCCAGCCCGGCTAAACAGATTTCCCGCACTCACTGTTTGCTGTATATCGACGAGGGCGGAAACCCCTCCCTGAAAGATTTGGAATCGGTAAATGGCACGCGTTTGCGTCGCGGGGGACAAATCTACCCGATAGATCCGGCGCAGCCGGTGCAGCTACAAGCCGGCGATATTGTCGATTTAGGGGAGGGACAATACCTCTCGATTGGCACTGCTCCCGCCGGATACTAATTTAGTACCCAATCCCGAGGGCACTGCGGGCTTTGTTCCGAGCATCTCCGCTATCGACCGCTTCTAAAATGGCGTGAGCAGCATTTTCACACTGTTCTGCGGTAACTTTTCCCAGTTGGGCACCCACCCCGGGAATAGCTGAGGCCGCCATCGATAGGGAAGTGACCCCCATACCGATGAGTACGCACGCCAAAATAGGGTCAGCCGCTGCCTCCCCACATACCCCTACCGGCTTACCTAGATGCACTCCTGCTCCGGCTACCCGGGAAATCAAAGTTAAAACCGCCGGTTGCCACGGATCCGTATAGGTTGCCAGATTAGCGTTCATCCGATCGGCAGCCATCACATATTGGGCGAGGTCATTAGTGCCGATAGAAACGAAATCAACCTCCGCTAAGAACTGGTCAATCATAATCGCGACTGCCGGAACTTCCACCATAATTCCGGCAGTAAGTCCCCGTCCGCGAATCAACTTCGCTACCCACTTGGCCTCGGACAAGGTAGACACCATCGGTACCATCACCCAGTTTTTTCCCTGATGTCCCTGGGAGGCTTGTGCAATGGCATCTAACTGCCGGGTGAATAGATCTTCGTCAATCCCGGTAGTGCGCAGCCCCCGCACCCCGAGGGCAGGGTTAGGTTCTTCCTCTAAAGTGGCCCAAGAAATCGGTTTATCCGAGCCGGCATCCAAGGTGCGAGTAACCACTTTTTTATCGGGGAAAGCGGCGAACACTCGCGAATAATTTTCTGCCTGCTCCGGGCAAGTAGGTTCTTTCATGGAATCTAAGAAACAAAGCTCGGTGCGGAAAAGCCCCACGCCCTGCGCATATCCGGCAGCCGCTTTCCTTGCGCCTTGGCCATCTTGCACATTGGCGAGCAGTTCTACCGCTTCGCCGCTGGCGAGGCGTGCCGGGCCTTGCCAATTGCGGATAGCTGCGCGTGCTCTCAGGTCAGCTGTAACTTTGGCACGCGCCTCATCGGGGGCGGCGCCGATAGTAATTGAGCCGAGGGAGGCATCTACAAATACCGGTTCCCCCTGCGAAATCTGGTGGAGTTTACGCACCGCCACGATACAGGGGATCCCCAGTTGGCGAGCGATAATCGCAGTGTGCGAGGTGGGGCCGCCCTGTTCAGTAACCAAAGCCAAGATTTCTTCCGGATTAAGGCCGGCGGTATCGGCGGGGGCAAGGTCGTCGGCGAAAAGCACTGCGGGCTCGCTTAGGTGCGGTAGTCCCGGTTCTGCTTCCCCTAGTAGTTCGGCTACCACCCGCAAGCACAGATCGTTTAGATCGATGGTGCGCTCTGCCATCAACCGGCCGGCCTGCTCGAACATCCTGCAAAATGTGTCGGTGGTGGTCATTACGGCGCTGGCAGCCGGGGTGCCTTTATTTATCGCCTGCACCACCATTTTCTTGAATCCGGGGTCGCGAGAGAGTTCAGCTTGCGCAGCTAAAATATCCGAGGCGGTGCCGATAGTGTCTTTGGCGCGAGTCAGCAGACGTTCGGATACCGTTTGGGCAGCTTGCAGGTAGCGCTCGACCTCAGCCTTACGCTTAGACAACGGGATTTTAGCGGCAGATAGTTCGGGGATCTCAAAACGGCTCACCCAGGCGGCCGGTCCGTAAGCTAGGCCATTTACTACCGGAGTTCCATAAATTGTTTCTGTTGCGGACAACTTTTCTCCTCACCGAGGCCTTTTAATGATCACAGTGTTACACGTCTCGATGCGTTTAACAAGATAAACACAGAAACTCCCGCCTTAGCGGGGAGAACAGCAGATAAAGAACCTAAAAGACCCTACAAACCCTCAAAACTATTGAACTGTTGGGGAAACGTTAAATAGAATAACCGCAAACGAGCAGCAGCGCCGGAGAAACTCGTCGAGAATGAAACGGCTGTGGGAAGGCAAAGATACCGATTCCTGGGGCGCAGGCCTGCGCGAAAACGGAACCCGGTCGCCTACCTCAGAAAATATCCCTCTCGAACAAGTTAAAATAACCAAACTAAGCTTTTAAAGTTGCCCCACAAAATAGGAGAAGCATGGCAGAGGAGAAGCTTATAATCCCGATATTGGCGAGTTTAGACGAGCCCTTGGGAGCCGATAAAGACAGCGTGATTACAGCACTGGCAGCTAAAATTGCTGCTAGCGGTCGCGCTGACGAAAATAAGTTGGTCAGCGACCTCTTGGCGCGGGAAGCTAAATCTGCGACCGGAATGCCCGGTGGGATCGCGATTCCGCACTGCCGTTCCCAAGCGGTGAATACTAGCGTTCTTGCTTTTGCGCGTTTAAAAGAGCCAATAACTTTTGGAGCCCCAGACGGCCCGGCCGATTTGATTTTTATGATTGCCGCTGCCGAAGGGCAAGGACAAGAACATTTACAGCTGCTGAAAAAACTGGCCCAAAAACTGGTGGATAAAAATTTCCTAGCTGCTTTAAGGTCTGTAGATTCTACCGAAAAGGCAGCACAAATCATTAGGGAGGCTGTATCTCCGGCCGCACCGCCGGTACCTACACCTGCCCCAGTTGAAAAGCAGAAAGCTGCTCCTAGAGTTACGCCGGAGAAGGCTGCCCCCACTTCCCACGCTCCCCTAAAACCAGCAAAGCTGCGGAGGAAAGACCAGAAAACCGCCGATGAACAGGATGAATATTTGGTGGCGGTGACTTCTTGCCCCACCGGGATTGCGCACACCTATATGGCGGCAGATGCCCTGCTGAATAAAGGTAAAGAATTGGGAATCCCGGTGCATGTAGAGGCACAAGGATCTGGACACCTGGAGCCATTAGATCCTGCCCTCATCGCCGGAGCGGCGGGAGCTATTTTTGCCCACGATATTAGCGTGCAGGATCCGGAGCGTTTTGCCCAGTTGCCCCTAGTAGATGTGGGAGTAAAAGCGGCCATCAATGATCCCGAGAAACTAATTCAGGAGGCGATAGCAAAAGCTAAAGCCCCGCAGGCGACTTCCGCATCCGCTGTTGAGCCGGCTAAAAAAGCCAAAATCTCCAGCTGGGGAGGACTAATCCCAAAGGCAGTAATGGCGGGAGTTTCCTATATGATTCCCTTCGTGGCCGCGGGCGGTCTTTTAATCGCTTTAGGATTCCTCTTGGGAGGCTACGATGTAGCCGACCCGGCACAAGATATCTCTCTGAATTTCTCGCTGTGGAAGTTGCCAGATGCTGGCCCCTTCGGGGAAGGAAAAATTCTTACCAACCGTTCCGGACTGCCACTGTACCTGGGAGCTCTGCTAGTCTTTCTGGGACAAACTGGAATGAGTCTGCTGGTGCCGGCGCTTTCAGGATATATCTCGTATGGCTTGGCCGGCCGGCCTGGTATTGCTCCCGGTTTTATTGGCGGGGCGATTTCCTCAATCGTAGGAGCCGGTTTTATTGGGGGGATAGTCACCGGAATCCTGGCCGGAATCATTGCCAACTGGCTGTCTACTTTGAAATCTCCGCGTTGGTTAGCGGGGATGATGCCGGTGGTGATCATACCGTTAATTACCACCCTGCTCATGGGCTTGTTAATGCTCTTGCTTCTGGGACGCCCCCTGGCGGCTTTGATGAGCGGATTGCAAAATTTGTTGAACTCTCTGGCCGGCTCCTCTGCGATCCTGCTGGGGATCGCGATTGGTCTAATGATGTGTTTCGACCTGGGAGGGCCGGTCAATAAGGCTGCCTACCTGGTAGCAAGCGCCGGATTGTCGCAAGCTACCGATGGGGCGTATGAGTTTATGGCGGCAGCTATGCTATCCGGAATGGTTCCGCCCTTAGCTATGGCACTGTCCGCTACCTTGCGGCCGAAACTATATTCGCCGGCAGAACAACAAAGCGGTAAAGCCGCTTGGTTATTGGGGTTATCTTTTATTACCGAGGGCGCGATCCCCTTTGCTGCTACCGACCCGTTGCGGGTAATCCCCTCCATGATGGCGGGCGGGGCAGTAACTGGTGCCCTGGCTATGGCACTAGGGGTAGGCTGTCGTGCTCCCCATGGGGGAATCTTCGTACTATTTGCTTACTCCAATATTTTTGGGGCACTTATCGCCCTGCTAGCGGGAGTAGCAGTGGGGGCGGCGACAGTTACCTTCGCCAAGATGAATCGCAAAAAAACCGGTAGCAGCCAAAGCATAAGCTTAAGCGGCAGATAAACAAGGAAAACATAAATAATGGCTTCTAAAACAGTGAAAGTAGGATCCGCGGTGGGACTACATGTTCGCCCGGCCGCAATTATCGCCGATAAAGCCGCTGAGTTCGCGGAAGAAATCACTATGGCAACCGCTGGGGGAGCGCCCGTAGCTGCCACTTCGATGATGCTAATCATGACCTTAGGGGCCGAATGCGGCACGGAGGTCACCGTGGAAAGCGAAAATCCGCAGGCAGTGGCGGCGATTGCGGAGCTAATCGCCAAAGACCTGGATGCCATCTAATAGGGTTTAAGTCGCAACCAACCGCGCGATAACCTAGAGGAGACATCTGTACCTGGGAGGAAAAATCATGCGTCCGCAAACCGCCTTTATTATCGTTTCGCAGTCGCAGACCCTGGCACGCGGGGTATGCGAAGTGGTCTCCACGCTAGCTCCGGAAGTTATTGTCGAGCCCTGCGGGTGCCATGATGAAGGTTTGGGCACCGCCTCGCAAATAGTGACTACCCAGGTATCGGCGGTAATGGAAAAAATGTCCGAGCAGGGCGCAATCGTCTTGATGGCAGATTTTGGAGCCGCCCGCCTGGCCTGCCAGCAGGTAATCACCGACTTGGGAGAGCGCTCGCTGCGCCTGGGACGCGGCCCCCTGATAGAAGGAACTGCCGCGGGGGCAGTGGCGGCTGCGCAAGGTGCCGACCTGACAGAAGTATTGCGTTCGATTAGCGCGGCTGCTCAATTTTTCCCCGAAGAGGACGCCGCCGATATCTTGCCTCCTGCTCCCGCTGTAGACCCGCTCGCTCCGCGAACTGTGGTGTACGGCGGCACCGAGCCGCTTTCGGCGCGTCCGGCTGCGCGACTAGCGAGGATCGCTACCGGATTTGATGCTCAGGTGACCATTAATGATGTCGATGCGGGTAGCGTATTGGCGCTGATGGGGTTAAAAGTGCAGCCGGGAGCGGAACTACGGATTGCTGCCGAGGGCGGGGAGTCTCGCCGGGCTCTCGATGCGGTAGAAGCAGAACTTAGTGACTCTAACGCGCCTTGGCCAGAGGAAATCGCTACTGACCAGATGCCAGAACCGGAAGCTGTGACGCAGTTACGGGCAGCTGCTGCGCAAACCCCAAAATCGCACCAGGATGCCGCTGCTGAAAAAAGTAATACTACCTCGGAAAATATTGTGCCGCCGCCTCCTGCGGATAGCCTGGCGTCCTCCGCCGAATCAGCGGAGTTAATAAAACGAATTGGAGTCGGACCTTTGCCGGTATCCTTAGAAAAGTAAATCCCGAGGAAAAGAACGGGAAAAGAAGAAAGGTTGCGGCAATGAGCGGACTGAAACTGGATCCGAATAAGGAATACACCTTGATGCTGGTGAAACCCGATGGGTATCACCGCGGATTGGTCGGAAAAATTTTGGCGCGCATCGAGCAAAAAGGTTACGCAATCGTGGCGTTGCGGGTAGCAGAAGCTACCGATGACGAGCTGCAGGATCACTATGAAGAGCATCGGGGTAAGCACTTCTTTGAATCTATGGTTGATTTTATGCAGAGCGGAAAGATTGTGGCTGCCGTTATCGAAGGTACCCGGGTAGTGGAAGGAGTGCGTTCCCTAGTGGGATCCACTAACCCCACAGAGGCCGCCCCCGGGACTATTCGCGGAGATTTTGGACGCGACTATGACAGTGGGCATATCCAGAACCTGGTACACGCGGCGGATTCTCCTGCCGCAGCTGCTCGCGAAATTAAGATTTGGTTCCCGGAAATCTCTGAATAACGGGAGTAAATAGATGTATGTAAAGTCGTTGACGCTGCGCGGATTTAAATCTTTCGCCAGCGCCACCACTTTGCAGTTCACTCCGGGAATCATCTGCGTAGTCGGCCCCAACGGTTCCGGCAAATCCAATATTGTTGATGCCCTTGCCTGGGTGATGGGAGAACAAGGCGCCAAGAATCTGCGCGGCGGATCCATGGCGGATGTTATTTTTGCGGGTACCAGCTCCCGCGCTTCCCTCGGGCGTGCCGAAGTAGCGCTCACCATTGATAACACCAATGGAGAACTGCCGATTGATTATTCGGAAGTTACCATTTCCCGGACTCTGTTTCGCCAGGGCGGCTCCGAATATGCGATTAACGGTACCCCCTGCCGGCTGTTAGATATCCAAGAACTGCTGTCCGATACCGGTATGGGACGCAATATGCATGTGATTATCGGGCAGGGCAAACTCGATCAGGTACTTTCAGCGGATCCCTCCCAGCGCCGGGCTTTGATTGAAGAGGCCGCGGGGGTGCTAAAACACCAGCGGCGTAAAGAGCGGGCATTGCGCAAACTCGAGGGATTGGAAGACAAGCTCTCTAGGCTTTCTGATCTGACTCAAGAGATTCAAAAACAACTGGGGCCATTAGCGCGGCAAGCGAAAACTGCGCGGCGAGCGGCGGTTTTACAGGCGCAGGCGCGTGACGCTGGGTGTCGGATCCTGGCGGATGATCTGCAGCAGCTCCGCTTGCAGCTCGCCCGCTATCAGGAAAGTGAACAAACTCTGTCGCTTAGGCGCGAAGAATTAGCGACGCAGCTGATTAAACAGCGTGAAAAACTAGAAAAATTAAACGCTGATGCGCAGCAAGGTGATTTAGCAGGGAGAGCCGCTAATCTTTGGCAACAACTGACCACCCTCACCGAGCGTTTGCGGGCTTTGGGGGCGCTGGCAGGAGAACGAGCTGCTTCCCTGTCGAAACCGGAACCGGTGCCATCTGGTCCTAGCGTTGCAGAACGGCAAAAGCATTTAGCGCGGCTGCAAAGCGAATTGGCAGCTAAGGACGAGGAGGCTTTGGCACGGCGTAAACAGTGTGATGCGGCGCAAGCTGCCCGGGAAGAAAGCACCCGGAAGGTTGGGGAACTAACGCGTCAAGCCCAGGAGTTACGGGAGGAAGTACAGCAGAAAACCCAAAAGAGTGCCCGCCTGGAACGAGAATTAGAAACCGCAAAAGCACGTTTAGAGGCGGCGCGCTCGCGGCTTAAAAGAGCAGAAAGCTCGGCTGAGGCGGCGCGGGAAAAACTGTCGGCGGCGCGGGCAGAACAAGCGGCTCATCAAGAGGAGACCGTGGAAGCGGGAACCGATGCGGCTAGTCGCTACCGAGAGTTGTCAGAGGTTGAGAATGAGGCACGCAGCCAACTAGAAAAAGCTCGTGACCAGCTGCGGGAAAGCGAAGCTAAAGCGGTGGCGGCTGCTGAAAGCGAAACTAGTCTCCGCCAAGTCTTGGCAGCCTCTTCTAACCAAGCGCAAAATGCTTTCACCCAGGCGGCTAAGCCAGACGGGGAACTGGCTTCTTTGATTAGTGTTTCTGATCGGTGGGAAAAAGCGATTGCGGCCTTGCTGGGTTCCAGCGGCGCCGCCCTAGTGGTAGAAGCTTCCCAGGTAGACGCGGGATTAGGAGCGGTTAAAGACAACACCGGGATTGTTAGCTGGGTACTAAGCGAGGGGGTGCAGGAACAGCGAATCCCCCTTGGCGAAGTGCAAAATACCGAAAAAGAGGGCGTGCTCCCAGCCACGGCAGCAGTCCAGGCGCCCCGCGCCCTGCATGCGGTATTAAAAGCATTACTGGCTAAGAGTTATTTGGCGCCAGATTTAGCGGCTGCTCGTACCCTGGTAGCAAAGATTCCCCAGGCGCGAGTAGGGGTAGTAGATGGCACCGTTATCAGTAAATATTTAGGAAGTACCGGCAGTGGCGGAGTTAACCGCATCCAGGTGGAGCGCCAGCTCCGTTTAGCGCGCCAGGGAGCGGTGCAAGCCCAGGAGCAGACCGAGAAAGCCCGCTCTCAGGTAGAGACGAACACCCAGGAGCTTTCGCAGGCGGCGGCAGCCAGCGCGCAGGCATTGAAAACCCTGCGGGCGGCTGATGCACAGGCGGCTGCGCAAGCCCAAAAACGAGCACTTCGCGAAGCGGCAGTTCAGGGAGCCGAGAGTGAAGCCCAACGGGCAGCAAGCGAGGTAGCGCAAGCACAGAAAGATGTGGACTCCTGCAGTCAGCAGGTTACCGCTGCCGAAAAAGCCTACAGCGAGTTCGCCGGCAGTGAGGATTTAGCTCCTTTGCAGGCCGCCGAGCAGGCTTTAGAAAAGGCGCGCGCCACGGATTTGGCGGCGCGGGAAAAAGAAGCGGAAACCCATCTGGCTTTAGCGGCCGCCACCCAGATCACCACTAATTTGCGGGACCGCTTCCAAGGAGAAGTTAAATCTTTGGAGCGTTTCCAGTTGCGCTTGGCAGCCAGCAAACAGCGGGAGATCAAACATGCTCAAGACGCTCAAAGAATGTTGCAGGTAGCCTCCTGGTGTGAGGTGTTTGCGCGTCAGGGAGCACAAGTGGCGCAAGTAGCAAAAACTTGGCGGGAAAGCGCCGATGCTGCTCGTGAGGCATCTTCGCAGGCAGCGCAACAGTTGCGTAAAGAAATTGATCGGTTAAATAAAGAGTTAGCCGAGTTAAACGATCTTTCTCGCCGCGATGAGGTGGCAGCTGCCGAATATAGAGTGCGCGCGGAGCAGCTAACCCAGCAAGCCCAAGAGCGGTATGCCCTGTCCGAGGAAGAGCTGATCGCGAGTTTTGGTCCGCAGCAGTTGGCTCCCGACCCTGATTTTTTGGCGCGCAAAGCAGCCAATGCGCAAGCAGCAGCCGCCACTGCCTCCAAAGCAGAGGAAGCGGATAGAGACGAACCTGAGGGCGAGGAAACGCCAAGCCCCGACAAAGGCCAGGAGGAGACGGAAAATAACGGTCAAGAAAGTGCTATAGAGCCAGAAGAAGGACACTGGCGTCCCTACGATCGCGCAGAGCAGAGCGCGCTGCTAGAAAAAGCTAATCGAGCGATCTCGCGGCTGGGGAAAGTAAATCCGCTGGCATTGGAAGAGCATAGCGCCCTCGAAAAACGCTTCGAGTTCTTAATGGGACAGCTAAAGGATCTGCGTACCTCCAAAGCTGATCTGCTAGTAGTGGTGCGGGAAGTAGATAACCGGGTAAGAGAAGCCTTTGAACAGGCGTTCACCGATATTTCCCGAGAATTCACGGAGGTATTTGCCAGGCTGTTCCCCGGGGGGACCGGTTCGCTAAAACTAACAGATAGTAGCGATATGCTCACTACCGGAGTAGAAGTCAACGCGCGGCCGGCCGGAAAAAACGTACAGCGTCTGTCCCTGCTTTCCGGCGGGGAACGTTCCCTGGCGGCGCTGGCCTTTTTAATCGCGATTTTTAAGGCTCGTCCTTCGCCCTTCTATATTTTGGATGAGGTAGAAGCCGCCCTCGACGATTTGAATCTTTCCCGGATGCTGGAGCTGTTCAAACAGCTGCGGGAAGTTAGCCAAATGATCATAATTACGCACCAAAAACGGACGATGGAAGTGGCGGATGTGCTCTACGGGGTTACTATGCGTGATGGGGTTTCTCGGGTGATTTCCCAGCGAGTGGAACCGGTAGATAGCTAAGATCACACCCAAATCTGGTAACAGTTTGGTATCGGTCAAGATCCGAGATCGGTAATTTCCTTAACTCTAGGCATAATAGAAACGTGACTGAACCGTTAATCTTGCTATTCGTGGGCATTGGCATCACTGTGTTGATAGGGGTGCTGGTGGTAGCGGTAATGGTTCGTACCCGCCGTCCCGGTGGGGGAATTCGCGAATGGATCCGCGAGTCCGCCGACTCTTGGCAAGAAAACGACTATCGCTCCCGTGGAGAACACGGCGGGGAACGGGTGCGTTTAGATACTTTGTTAGCCGAGGCTTCCCCTGGCGATTCTGCTAACCCACTTGCAGAAGTGGAGAATTTACGCACTGCTGCCGAGCAGATGTGGGGAGAAGAAGTAGGCGCGATTCGCTCCCGCCGCGCCGAAAAGGAAGCTTCCCGGGCAAAAAAAGCGGCGGATTTACCGGCAGCAGCTGAGGAGGCTGCCACCGGGCAGCTACCTCCTACCTTTGCTCCTGCGCGGCGGCGTCGCTTCCCAAAAAATGTAGAGGTTCCGGTTAAGAAAGACCCCGAAGACGCCACCAGTTATCTGCCGGTAGTGGCTAGCGAAAATGCTTCTACAGTGCCCCGGCCTGCTGGCAGGAAAACAGAGCTAGCTGCAGATGATCACGCTTTGGAGAGCGCAAAATCGGAGCCGGAAAACTCTGAGTCGGAAACCTGCGAGCCGGCTAAACCTATTCGTCGCTGGGCGCGCAACTTCACTCCAGACTCACCTGAAAATGAGACCCCCGGAGACGAAAATGATTTGCCCCCAGAGGAGACCTTCCAGGTGGATAAAGTTTCTTGGCAGCGAGTGCACGCAGAATAACTAGCAATCTACCTGCCTGAATAGCGAGTTTGGGCTTTCATAAGCTGGCTAATATGACCTAGACGCGCCAATAGGTGACAATAGGGATATGGATTTTCTTTTTACTCCCCTCGGGATTGTGGTTGTAGTTCTAGTTCTGGCGTTAGTGGGAACTGGCGGCGCGCTGGCGGCGCGCTCGGCGAAAGCTAAGAAGCAGCTAGAGGCCTCTAAAGCAAAACAACTGGAAGCCGCTGCCGGTGAAACTGGTGAAAAGGAAGCAGGTTCCGCAGCTGCAGAGCTGGAAACTGAAGCAGCTGACCAGGTTAAAGAAGCTGAAGTTGCCGCTGAAGAGAGCGCGGACACGGTAGCTGAAGAGGACGCGGTTGCAGAGCCTAAAGCTATGGAGTCGGAATCACCAGCCGCGGAACCGAGTGAAGCTTCTGCTCGGGAAGAGGAACTATCGCTGGCTGCCCCAGAGCAAGAAAGTTCCCCAGGTGCCCTCGAAACCCCCGAACCTGCCCAAGGGCGCATGCAGCGCCTGCGTTCCCGCCTGGCTAAATCAGGTTCCTTCGGCAAAATGCTGCTCGGGGTGCTCGGTCGCGGGGATCTGAGCGCCGAGGATTGGGAAGAAATAGAAGATACTTTGCTGCTGGCAGACTTAGGGATTGCTGCCACCGACGAATTGATGGAAGAACTACGCACCCAGGCGAAAGTGTTGGGCACCTCCGATCCGGAGAAAATCCGGGAGATTCTGCGCGCAAAACTGATTGAGCTGGTAAACCCGGATCTAGATCGCAGCTTGCACCTAGAGCAGGCCGATGGATCTAAGCCCGGGATCGTCCTCGCCGTAGGCGTAAATGGCACCGGGAAAACTACCACCGTCGGCAAGATTGCCCGGATTTTGGTGGCAGAAAATAAGTCGGTAGTGCTGGGAGCAGCCGATACTTTCCGGGCAGCCGCCGCTGACCAGCTAGAAACCTGGGCAAACCGGGTTGGGGTGGAAGTGGTACGCTCCGATAAAGAGGGCGCCGACCCGGCTTCGGTAGCTTTCGACGCCGTGAAATATGCGAAAGATAAAGACCTGGATGTGGTGCTGGTAGATACCGCAGGACGTCTGCAGAATAAAGCCGGTTTGATGGACGAGCTAGGCAAAGTGAAACGGGTGATTGAAAAGAGCGCCCCGGTGACTGAGACCCTGCTAGTTCTAGATGCCACCACCGGGCAAAACGGGATGCAACAGGCAAAAGTGTTCTCCGAAGTAGTCGATATCAGCGGCATTGTACTCACCAAGCTCGATGGGACGGCTCGGGGCGGAATCGTGGTCAGCGTACAACGCGAACTATCTGTTCCGGTCAAGCTGGTCGGTCTCGGGGAAGGGCCAGATGATTTGGCGCCTTTCGTACCCGAAGACTTCGTTGACGCGCTGCTGAAGTAAACTAGACGGCGAAACTATTTCCAGGAGGAAACACTTTGTTCAATAGCCTGTCTGATCGCCTAGCCGATTCCTTTAAGCGTCTGCGCTCTAAAGGTTTGCTGACCGAGGCGGATGTTGACGCTACCGTCTCCGAGATTCGGCGTGCCTTGCTAGAGGCCGACGTTGCGCTGCCGGTAGTTCGCCAGTTCACCAAAGCGGTGCGGCAAAAAGCCTATGGGGCAGCGCGTTCAAAAGCGCTTAATCCCGGCCAGCAGGTAGTCAAGATTGTTCACGAGGAACTGGTAGAGGTCCTGGGCGGAGAGACCCGGGAACTACATTATGCGAAGCGCGGGCCTTCCGTGTTCATGTTGGCCGGTCTGCAAGGTGCTGGTAAGACAACCCTCGCGGGGAAACTCGGCAAGTGGCTGCGGGAAGAGGAAGGCAAACGCGTCCTCCTGGCTGCCTGTGACCTGCAGCGTCCCGGTGCGGTTACCCAGCTAAAGATCGTGGCCGAAAAGGCCGGGGTAGATATTCACGCCCCCGCAGCCGGGGACGGACAGGGCGATCCGGTCGAGGTCGCACGTTCGGGATTAAATCTGGCGATTACCGAGGGATATGACGTAATCATTGTCGATACCGCCGGACGCCTGGGCGTTGACGAAGAAATGATGCGCCAGGCACGCGATATTCGCGACGCGGTTAATCCTCACGAGATTCTATTCGTCCTGGACGCCATGGTGGGCCAAGACGCAGTGCAAACCTCGATTGCTTTCCGCGATGGGGTGGGATTTACCGGGGTAGTGCTCTCCAAACTCGATGGTGACGCTCGCGGCGGGGCGGCGCTTTCGGTACGCGGGGTAACCGGGCAACCGATCCTCTTTGCCTCTACTGGCGAAAACTTAGGTGATTTCGAACGATTCCATGCCGAACGGATGGCCGGACGCATCCTCGATATGGGCGATATGCTCACCCTCATCGAGCAGGCGCAAAAAACCTATGACCAAAAAGAAGCTGAAGAGCTGGCCCGCAAGATGCAGAAAGGGCAGTTCACCCTGACTGACTTTATGGCGCAGCTGCAGCAGCTCCGCAAGATGGGGTCGATGAAGAAACTGATGGGCATGCTGCCCGGCATGAATCAGTACCGCGACCAGTTGGATGCCTTCGATGAAAAGAGTATCGACCGGATTGAAGCCATCGTAAACTCTATGACCCCGGCAGAACGCGATGATCTGTCCCTGCTGAATGGTTCGCGCCGCGCCCGGATTGCGCGCGGTTCTGGCACCACCGTTACCGAGATAAATGGGCTGGTAGAGCGGTTTACGCAGGCTTCGAAAATGATGAAACGCATGTCCAATGGGGGAGGCATCCCCGGGATGCCCGCTATGCCCGGGATGCCGGGCGGACGCGGGGGCGCCACCAAGAAGCAGCGGAAGGCCGGTAAGAAGAATCGCCGCAAGTTCGGCAACCCGGCAAAGCAAAAACAGTGGGAAGCTCAGCAAGCCGCTAAGAGCGAGGAAACGGCTCCGGCACCTGCTGCCGGTAGCGCTTTCGGGATGGGAGCTGCCCAACCTGCAGCCCCAGCGGCTGCTCCCACTTTGGATGACTTGCCCGATGACTTGAAACGGATGTTGGGTCAGCGATGAAGCTGCTGAGCGGCAATTTTTATTACCGCGAGGAAGCTAGGCAGGCTCCGCGCTGGGTGCGGGGGCAGTTATCGATTACCGAGGATGGATACTTCGGGGAATTTACAGCAGCTGACAACGCTGGTGGCGACTATTTTCTGCCCGGATTTTGCGATGTGCATTGCCATATTGGGTTTGCGGCGGTAGGGCAAATAGCCACCCCACAAGAAGCCTTAGCGCAGGCGCAGGCGGATCGAGACTGCGGAATTTTAGCGATTCGTGACTGCGGAAACTTGGAATATGCCTCTGGGATTTTAGACAATCCGGCGCTGCCACCGATTATTCGCTGCGGCCGCCATATTGCGCGCCCTAAACGTTATATGCGTCTGCTGCCGATAGAGGTGGAGAACCTGGGTGATTTACCGCAGGTGATGGCTAAGCAAGCAGAGCAAAGTGACGGCTGGGTAAAAATTGTGGCCGACTGGATTGACCGCTCCCAAGGGGCGGACTCAGATTTGGATCCCCTGTGGCCCACCGAGATTTTGCAGGAAGGAATCGCGGCCGCGCATCAGGCAGGGGCGCGAGTAACCGCGCACGCATTTTCCCATAAAGCAATCGCGGGCTTGCTAGAAGCCGGGATTGACTGCATTGAGCATGGCAGTGGGATCGATGAAGAGCAGGCGCAAGAATGTGTTCGCCGGGGGATTCCCGTTACCCCCACTTTGCTGCAAGTTGAGCTGTTTAAGCAGTTCGCCGCGCAGGCGGGTAAGAAATATCCAGTATATGCGACAACTATGCAGCAAATGTGGGAGCAGCGGCGCGAACACTTTGCGATGCTGCACGCCGCGGGAGTGCAACTACTGCCCGGCACTGATTCCGGTGGTTATCAGCCGCATGGCGAGTTGGGACGGGAACTGGCGCTGTGGGAACGCGGCGGGGTTTCCCCTCGCGAGATTATTGATTTAGCGACCTGGCATGCCCGCGACTATCTGAGGATTGGTGCTATTGAACCGGGAGCCCGCGCCGACTACCTGCGCTATTCCTCTAATCCGGCTGACGATCTAGTGCGGGCAACTAAACCCGAAAAAGTGGCGTTACTCGGGCAAGAGTTTTACCCCGCAGCTACGGTTAACTAGGACTAATAGCCTAAAAGGATAATAATGGAAGCTATGAACACTTCGGGAATGAGCCTTGACCACGCACTGATGATAATCGCGGGGGAGGCCGCACAGCAGGTAGGGGTTTACCTGCGTAATGCCTTTCGCGCGCCCCTAGAAGTGTTCTTAAAAGCCGGCATTCACGATCCGGTCACTATCCATGACCGCTACGTGGAAGCTAGGTTGCAGTACCTACTGGGAAGCGCAGTTCCAGGATCCCGGATTTTGGGGGAGGAAACCGGGGAGCACGTCCTCGAGAAAGAAAAAGTGGCTGCCGCCGGGGCATTAACCTTGGAGCAAGTCCAGCGCGCCAGCTGGGAAGGGTCGCCGCGCCCCGGGGTAGAGCCGATTTTGATCGACGAATTCGCTTGGGAACAAGCTATTGCCGAACAACGCGAGGACGCCCCGGGAGCTGGGGAACTGGCGGAAGCCCAAGAGCTAGTAAAAGACTTGGGAAAGCGAGTACGTTGGATTGTGGATCCCATTGATGGTACCGCCAACTTCGCGTCCGGAGTATCCTATTTCAACACCTCTATCGGGGTAGAACTAGACGGAAAGCCGGTGGCGGGGGTGATTTATGTGCCCTATACTCGCGAACTTTTTATCGCGGATGCCCAGAAAGCAACTCTGTATGAAAGAGAACGTGCAACCAAGATGCACGCCGATAATGCCCACGCTGAAAACGAAGGCATCATTACCGGGTATTTCCCTTTCCGAGATCAAGATCCGCGGCGGGTCGAAAAATCCTGGCAATTGGCCAGCCGGCTAGCTAATGCCTATGCGACAGTCCATTCTCCCGGTGCCGGAGCCTTGGATTTGGCGCAGGTAGCCGCTGGACATACCGCGGTGGCCTTTGGAACCGCCATGAGACCGTGGGATGTGGCTGCCGGTATTCACCTGGTGCGGGTGGCCGGGGGGCAGGTGCATACCTATGAAACTCCCCGTAACCGGGAAGATCCGGAACATTTGCGGGGCGCCTTTGTAGCTAGCTCCCGCGATTTAGATCCGGTTACGGCGCGCGCGGCGGTAGAACAGTTCCTACGTTCTTTCAGGTAGGACTATTGCAGCTTTAACCAGGACGTGGCGCGGGAAAATATAATTCTCCGGGGTTTTCGCGGACTTTTCCTGCCTCCCGGATTAAAACCGGTGTGAAACTGCTCAAAGATGCCTAATAGCAGGCTTTTAAAGTGGAAACTATCCGCTAAGTTCTGGCAGAATAGCTAGTTGTACCGGGCCAAAACACCCCCTCTCTGTGTGGCGGCCTTGTCTCGAGAGCTTGATCCAGGCCGAATCCCACCGGCTAGGGCGGGCGCTCAGCAGTCAATAGAACAGGAGAAACCACAAAAGTGGCAGTTCGTATTCGTTTAAAGCGTATTGGTAAGATTCACTACCCGGTGTACCGGGTGGTAGTGGTAGACAGCCGCAAGAAACGCGACGGCCGGGTAATCGAAGAGGTTGGACAGTACAACCCCAACGAAGAGCCGTCCTTTATTCAGGTCAAGTCTGACCGTATCCAGTACTGGCTCGGCGTAGGGGCGCAGCCCTCCGACGCAGTTCGCCGGTTGCTGGTGCTTTCGGGAGATATTGCCCGTTTCAACGGTAAAGAAAACGTGGAAAGCTGGATTAAGACCAAAGAAACTCTCACCGCCGACCAGGCTCGCGAAAAGAACGTGAAGGCCGCCGCCGACGAGGCGCAAAAGCGTAAAGCCAAGGTCAGCGAAGAAAAAGCTAAGGCTGAGGCAGAAGCGGCAGCTAAAGAAGCCGAGGAAGCAAAAGCCAAGGAAGCGGCAGAATCTGCGGAAGCTGAAGAAGCTGCTCCCGAGAGTGAGGAAGCCTAAACATGTTGGCGGATGCGCTAGAACATCTAGTTAGTGGAATTGTCGATCACCCGGACGATGTACGGGTGGATGAACGCAATATGCGGCGCGGCAAACTGCTAGAGGTGCGGGTTAATCCGCAGGATCTCGGACGCGTAATCGGCCGGGGAGGTCGCACCGCGCGGGCACTGCGCAAAGTTATGGGTGCGCTATCTACTCGCGGTCCGGTTCGAGTTGATGTAGTCGACACGGATCGCCGTTCGCGCCGCTAGAGACGACTTTTAAAGGCGAGCCCCATGAGGATTCATGGGGCTCGCGCTTTATCTGCAGGTATATTCTGGGGATGAATCTGGGGGAGAAAATGGATTTGGTAAAAGTTGGGCAGGTAGGTCCCGCGCGTGGCCTTAAAGGAGAGGTACTAGTACGTCCCTTTACCGACTATCCCGCCGAACGTTTCCAAGCGGGGGCAACTCTTACTACCGCCGCTGGGGAAGAATGGACAGTGGCTTCCTATCGGGAAATAAAAAATCGCTGCTGCCTGACTTTTTCCCATATCACTACCCGGGAGGGCGCCGAGGATATTCGGGGGACCGAACTTTTTGCCCCCGAGACTTCCCGCGAGGATGAATACTCACCTATGCAGTTAGAGGGGTTAACGGTCAGCAGTGCCGAGGGAGAAACCCTGGGGGAGTGCACCGGGCTAGAGATCGGGGGATTCCAAGATCGCCTGCAGGTAACTACCGCCGCCGGCCAGCTGGTAGAAGTACCTTTTGTGAAAGCCTTAGTTACCGGGATTGACCTGGAAAATGGAGTAATCACCGTGGATGCCCCCGCGGGACTGTTTTAAGGTAGCGGAAAGGCACCCCGATGCGGATAGATATTATTTCGATTTTCCCCCAGTTCTTTGATTGCTTAGATGTTTCCCTTATGGGTAAAGCCCGCTCCAGCGGGATTTTACAAACCCAGGTTTGGGACCTGCGGGACTGGACCGAAGATGTCCATCGCACGGTGGATCGCGCCCCCGCGGGCGGGGGCGCGGGGATGGTAATGAAACCCGATGTGTGGGGCAAAGCCCTTGATCAGGTGATTGAACAGGCTGGTGCCACTAAAACAGTGCTGGCGATTCCTACCCCTTCGGGTATTCCGCTCACTCAAAGGCAGGTGCGCGATTTAGCCGCAAACACCGATCATCTGGTGGTGGCCTGCGGGCGCTATGAAGGTATCGACCAGCGAGTCAGCCAGTACTATCAGCAGTTACCCAGCGTTGAGGTACTGCCTTTTTCTCTGGGAGACTATGTACTAAACGGTGGGGAAGTAGCCGCCGTGGCCCTGGTAGAAGCCACCTGTCGCCTCCTGGAAGGCTTCGTGGGCAACCCCAATTCCTTGGTGGAAGAATCCTATGAACTGTCCGGCTTGTTAGAGTATCCCGCCTATACGCAGCCGGCTACCTGGCGCGGCCTGGATATCCCTGCGGTTTTGCTCAGCGGGGATCACCAGAAAGTTAAAAGTTGGCGCCGCCAGCAATCCCTAATGTTAACTGCCAAGCGGCGTCCCGATTTGATCTGGGAAATAGAGCCCGACGCCCTCGAAAAATCTGATCGTGAAATCCTGGCTGCTCAGGGATTCCTGCCTGCTCCCTATAGCCAGCGGGTGCGCTTTCGCCGGGCGCAGCCGGGAGAAGCTGCCGCCTGTTCAGCTATAGCTTCCCGCTTATTCCCGCAGGCCTGTCCGGATTATTTACCCGCAGATGCCATTAAGCGCTTCATAGAAGAAGAACTTAGCGAGCCGGCTTTTAAAGCTTATCTAGCCGATCCAGGAACTTTAATCCTCTTGGCAGAAGTGGCCCCCGGTACTCCCGGGCAAGAGGAAACTACCTGGGAAACCGCCGGCTATACCCTGACCCACGTGGGCGATCCCGGATTTTTACCCCCCGAAGAAAACCTGGTGAAAGTAGCGGGAGAAAACTGTGCCTACCTTTCTAAATGCTATCTGGACCGGCGTTGGCGCGGCTCGGGGCTCGCAGGCGCCCTGCTTGAAGTAACCCATGCTTACCTGCAAGAGCGCTTCCCGCATCTCACCAAGATTGGCTTAGGGGCTAACCAGGGGAACCGGCGGGCGTTAAAGTTTTACCGCCACCACGGTTACCGCAAATGCGGGCGCCGCACCTTCCTAGTGGGGGGAATCGAAAACCAAGATCTCATCGCGGTTAGGGATTTCACAGCCCACCAAGTTCCGTCTTGGGCGCAAAACGTGGCACAATAAGCAAGGTTGTATAAGTAGGCTGCGAAACCTGCCGCAGGGGGCCGCAAATGCCGCTTAGCAATGCTAGATACGCCGGCTAGACCGGCCCGATAGCTGACGTTACCTGCGGAACGAAAGCAATATGAGGAAACTACATTGAACATCATCGATGAGATTAACCAAAAGAGCCAGCGCTCGGATCTGCCTGATTTCCGCGCCGGAGACACCGTAAAAGTAAACGTACGGGTTACCGAAGGCGGAAACACTCGTATTCAGGTATTCCAGGGGGTAGTAATCGCCCGCCACGGCAAGAAACAACCGAATGCTACTTTCACCGTACGTAAAGTTAGCTTCGGAATCGGGGTAGAACGTACCTTCCCGGTAAACTCGCCGACTATCGAATCTTTAGAGGTAGTAACCCGCGGCGATGTGCGTCGCGCTAAACTCTACTACCTGCGTGAACGTCACGGGAAAGCGGCTCGCGTTAAAGAGCGTCGCGACTCCTAATCACGCTATTTGTCAATCGGCTCTGCCTGTAGGCAGAGCCGATTCGCTATATATGGCATGATGGAAATGTTGATTGATGGTGGGAGATAAACGTATGAAAGATGCGCGAGAGACAAACGATTTAGGGCTGTCGGGGACAGGTTCCCCCGCCCCTAGTGGTCGGCGCGCACGTAAGGCTCCCTCCAAATGGTGGCTGATGCTTCGAGAAACTCTAATGATGGTGATAGTAGCGCTAGCTATCTCCGCGATTATCAAAGCTTTCTTACTGCAAGCCTTCCAAATTCCTTCCTCTTCGATGGAACAAACTCTGCAAATCAACGACCGGATTATCGTTTCCAAACTAGTTCCCGAATATCGTCAACTTAACCGCGGGGACGTAATCGTTTTCCAAGATGACGATAACTGGCTGAAACGCAATGCGGACACCCCGAGTCCCTCCCTGCTAGGGAAGTTACTGACTTGGGTAGGTCTGCGCCCCGACGACTCCCAAAATCACCTAGTGAAACGGATTGTAGGCCTGCCCGGGGATCGGGTGCAATGCTGCGACACCAACGGCCGGCTAAAAGTTAACGGAGTCAGCGTAGACGAAAGCGGGTATATCAACCCCGGAAGCGCTCCCTCGTTAATCAAATTCGATGTGACTGTGCCCGCCGGAAAACTTTGGGTGATGGGCGATAACCGCTCCAACTCTGAGGACTCGCGTTTCCACATGAAAGAACCCTCCCAGGGATTCGTTTCCCTGGATCAAGTTACCGGACGGGCGTTCGCTATTATGTGGCCGATAAACCACCTGTCGACAATTAAGAACACTGACGCCTTCGCCGCGGTTCCGCCCGCTCCCTAAAATGACCACCGTACCTTCCCGTGACCTGGAACTATCTCTCCTCAAAGATGCGGGGGATCGTTATGGGGCAGGCTCAGCTCTGCCAGCTTCGACACCTCAAGTCCCGGCCTGGCAAATGTGCTGCGTTGGCGGTATTGACGAGGTTGGCCGCGGGGCAATCGCCGGACCGCTAGCGGTGGGGGTAGCCGTAATTGATGGTACCGAGGGGGCGCCTCCCGCTGGTTTAACCGACTCAAAACAGTTAACTCCCCGGCGGCGCGAAGCCATGTTTGACGAGCTTTCTGCCTGGCCAGCAGCCTGGGCAGTCGGAATGGCCAGTGCCGAAGAAATCGATCAAGAAGGACTGACCCCGGCCTTGCGGCTCGCTGCCTTCCGCGCCCTAGCAGCATTGGAGGAAAAGGGATTTTCTCCGCGATTGCTGCTCCTAGATGGTAGCTTTGACTATCTATCCGCCCCCACGGATTTATTTGCGGCCGCTAGTGTAAACCAGTCGGCACCCGCGGCGAGTACGTCCTCGCCAACAGAAATCCCCCGGGAAGTCACTACCGTAGTAAAGGGAGATGGCAAATCGGTAGTTATCGCCGCTGCCTCCGTGCTAGCAAAAGTTACTCGAGATAGACTAATGAGCGACCTATCCGATCCCGGATATGGTTGGGCAAAAAACAAGGGATATGCGTCCGCGCAGCATATGCAGGCAATCGCGCAAGTGGGACTAGATATCGATCATCGTCTCAGTTGGCATTTGCAGGGGGTATCCTCCGCATCCTTAGCGAAAGCCTGGCGTGCTCGCCGCGAAAACCGGGCGCAGCCTCCGCTAGTTTTCAGTAGTCAGAAGGGATGACATTGGGCATTGAAGATCTAGAGGCGTACGAGAATCATCAGGAGCTTGCCCTGTTTCGTGAATACCGCGACGTGGTTTCCATCTTCAAATACGTAGTGGAAACCGATCGTCGTTTCTACCTGGCGAACCAGGTAGATGTGCAAATGCACAACAATGGTGGGGATGTTTTCTTTGAAGTAACTTTGCAAGATGCCTGGGTATGGGACATTTATCGTCCTTCCCGCTTTGTTAATCGGGTAAAGGTTTACTCTTTTAAAGATATTAACGTCGAAAAGCTGCCCGAATCGGAAATAACTATCTAAAACACCCATCCGCTTTAGACATTTACCTAACCGGGGTAGCAGGTGACTGTTACCATATAAGAGAACTACTAGACAGCTAACGATGGTTAAAGGCGAAAGAGGCTGACAGTGTCCAAAATTAATACTGTAGCACCGGACTGGTCCGGGATAGCGTTCTACAATGACTCCTTTGTCGATGTATCCAGTGAAGATTACCGCGATAAATGGGCGATTGTTTTCTTCTACCCGGCAGATTTTTCCTATGTTTGTCCTACCGAACTAGAGGATCTGGCTGACAATTACGCCCAGCTACAGCGGATGGGAGTGGAGGTCTACTCGGTTTCTACCGACAAGCATCATTCCCATAAGGCCTGGCACAACAGCTCGAAACGGATTCAAAAGATCTCATTCCCCATGGTGGCTGATCCTACCGGCAAAATCTCGCGTGCCTTCGGATCCTTGGATGAAGAGTCCGGGTGCGCCTATCGCTGTACTTTCCTGATTGACCCCGGTGGGATTATTCAATACGTAGAAACCACTTCCGATGCAGTCGGACGCAGCGCGGGAGAACTGCTGCGGAAAGTGCGGGCGGCTCAGTATATTTACGACCACCCGGATGAAGTCTGCCCCGCGAACTGGGATTTGGGTGAAAGTACTATTACCCCGACTTTTGATCTCTCCGGGAAGCTATAAACATGTTAGAAGAAAAGATACTTGACCAGGTAAAACAAGTTATCGGGTTGATTAAATACCCGATTGAGCTGGCTACCTCGCTTGATTACAGTGAACATTCCAAGCAGACTTCCGAGATTTTGCACCAGATTGCGGGATTATCGGACTTGATCCAGGTCAAGTGGGAAGAAAATCCCCGCAAACCTTCCTTTGCGATCCGGCGCGTTGATTCCGATATCAGCATTCGTTTCGCGGGGGTGCCGACCGGAACCGAGTTCAACAGTTTCGTCTTGGCGTTGCTGCAGGTAGGCGGGCATCCGGTGAAAGCAGATGCGGATATTATTGCCGCGATTAAAGAGATTGACGAGCCCACCGAGTTCACCACTTATGTTTCGCTTTCCTGTATGAACTGCCCGGATGTGGTACAGGCCTTAAATGCGATGGCGGTGCTCAATCCCCTGATTAAACACACTACCGTGGATGGGGGAACTTTCTGGGAAGAATTCGAGCATCACCACCTGCAGTCAGTTCCCACAGTGATTAAAGATGGAGAAGTCTTCCTGCAGGGCCGAGTAACCCTCGAGCAAATCGTCTCCAAGATCGGTCGGGGAATGACCGGGCTGCGACTCAAGCGGTTGAATGCCTTGGATCCCTTCGATGTGCTCGTAGTCGGGGGTGGCCCTGGAGGCACTGCCGCGGCAGTTTATGCGGCGCGCAAACAGTTGCGGGTCGGGATGGTGGCCGACCGGATCGGCGGGCAAGTCTTAGAAAGCGGACAGATCGAGAACCTGATTACCCTCGAGCGGGTGCAACCGGAAGAGCTAACTAAGACTTTCCAGGCTAACCTGCGTGATTACGCGGTGGAGCAGATCAGTGGAATTCGGATAGAAAAAATTGGGGATCGGGGCGAGGACGGCCTGTTCCCGGTCATTACCGAGGGTGGGGCGGTGCTGCGGGCACGCACGGTAGTGATCAGTGTTGGAACCAATTTCAGACGCCTAGATATTCCCGGAGAAGAACAATACTTAAACCGAGGGGTCACTTTCTGTCCGCACTGCGATGGCCCACTATTTGCTGATCGGAAAGTTGCGGTCATGGGCGGGGGAAACTCTGCGCTAGAAGCGGCAATTGACTTAGCGGCTTTGGCACGAGAAGTTACCGTGATTGACCTAGCAGACCAGCTGAAAGCCGATAAGGTGTTGGTCGACCGCTTGCAGGTACTGCCTAATACTAAAGTTGTTAATTCTGCCAAAGCCACCAAGGTGATGGGGGATGGACATCGGGTTACCGGTCTGGAATATCGTGACGCCGCGGGTCAGACGCATGAATTGCAAATGGATGGCATCTTTGTACAGATCGGCTCGATTCCCAACACCGATTGGTTGCAAGAAACGGTGCAGCTAGAAGACGGCTACATCAAGGTAGATAACCGGGGTGCTACCTCGGTGCCGGGGATTTTTGCGGCCGGGGATTGTACCAATACTCCCCATAAGCAAATTGTGATTGCCTTGGGGACCGGCGCTAATGCGGCTCTGGGAGCTTTTGACTACCTGATCCGCAGCCCGGAACAAACAGACTAGCTATATTGGATCCAATTTAGAGGACGAGTATCTGCGTCCTTCCTGGGGTTTACCAGCTGACCTGGCGGATTTGCTTGTCCCCAGGGAAGGTAGTTTTTCGTTTTCCTCGACCGCACAATTAAAAGTTTAGTTCCCGGCTACTGCGGGTAACCCTTAAGGAATGGGAACAAAAAACCGCGAAATCGGTGCGGCCGGGGAGGCTCTGGCCGCCCGCATGCTAGCAGAGAGCGGATATCAAATAATCGAGTGCAACTGGCGGTGTCGCTTCGGGGAACTCGATATTATCTGCCGGGATCCTCAATCTGCACGGCTAGTTTTCGCGGAGGTAAAAACCCGAACTACCCGGCAATATGGGGGCGCAAAGCGGGGAATAGGGCGCGAAAAGTATAGGCGCCTGCGCCAGTTAGTTAGCCTGTGGCTCAGCAGCCATCCTCAGGCGCGAGCCGGCAGCGGAGTGCGCATCGATATGATTGCGATCGACGCTTCCCAGGGAAAAGTGCCGGTGATTACCCACTGTCGGGGGATTTAAAATGCCCCAAATCGGAACCTGTTTTGCCCTCGGAATGGTGGGATTAAGCGGCCACCTGATTAAAGTCGAAGCCCACCACACCCAAGGATTACCAGCATTTGCACTGGTGGGACTGCCGGATGCTTCACTTAGAGAATCCCGTTCGCGGGTGGAGGCCGCGATTGCTTCTACGGGTCTGCGTTGGGAGCCCACCCGGTTGACAGTTAATCTTTCACCCGCGGAATTGCCCAAGACGGGCTCCGGTTTCGATTTACCGATTGCGCTGGCAGTAGTGGCTTCGCGGTATGCCGGGGTGCAAAAACGGGTAGCCGGAATGGTGTTTTGTGGAGAGCTGGGCCTGGACGGACGGGTCTACCGGGTCAAAGGAATCCTGCCCCAGGTTTTGGCGGCGCGGCGTGCCGGTTTCAAGAAAGTGATGGTGGCGTCCGAAGCGGTCGCGGAGGCCTCTCTGATTGACGGAATAGAAATTATCGGGGTATCGCACCTGGTAGAGGCATTGCTGTATTTGGGGATGCGGAAAATGAAAGCGCGGGTAGCAGAAGTAAAAGCCAGAGAAAACCCCGTTTCACGGGAGTTAGTGTCAGAATCCGTCCCAGAGGATCCCCCCGACTTACAGGAGGTGCGGGGTGCGTTTCTGGCGCGGCAAGCATTGGAAATTGCGGCTGCCGGGGGACATCACCTGAGTTTTATTGGGGTTCCGGGAGCAGGAAAAACCATGTTGGCGCGCTGCCTGCCGGGGATTTTGCCACCCTTAAATGATGAAGAAGCCCTAGAAGTAACTTCTATTCACTCCTTGGCAGGTACCTTCCTACCTGCTAACGGGTTGATGCGCTATCCGCCGTTTATCGCTCCGCATCATTCTGCCACCTTGCCGGCGCTAATCGGCGGAGGAAGTGGCGTCGCCACACCGGGCGCAATTTCCTTAGCGCACCACGGCGTCCTCTTCCTAGATGAAGCCCCCGAATTTCAAACCCGCAGCTTGGATGCTTTAAGACAACCTTTAGAAACCTCAAAAATTACGGTACATCGCTCCCGGGCGGTAACTAGTTTTCCGGCTGCTTTCCAGCTGGTGATTGCGGCTAATCCCTGTCCTTGCGGAATGTGGGGGCAGCTGGGAGAAGAATGTAAATGTACCCCCTATCAGCGGGTACGTTATTTAGCTAAGCTTTCTGGTCCCCTTATGGATCGCATCGACCTGCAGTGCCAGGTAGGTCGTCCCAAAATAACGGATTTAACCACTACCGAGGTGCCAGAAAGCAGCAAAACTGTCCGTGAGCGCGTATTAGCGGCGCGCCAACGCGCGCAGCGGCGCTGGAAAGAGCAGGGTGTCGTCCTCAATGCGCGGATCCCGAGCCGAGTGTTGAAGCACACGCTGGATGCAGCTACTAAAGAGCGTCTAGACCGGCTAGTGGGGGCGGGGCGAATTTCCATGCGGGGAGCGGAGCGGATTTGCCGGGTAGCCTGGACCGTTGCCGATCTACACGGTCGGGACAAACCCAGCCGGGAAGATTTTGGGTTGGCATATTCGCTCAAGAATTCGCAGCGTCCCCATTAGGAGGTTTCTACCGTGGAAAGAGAGGTAAATATGGATGATAACTACCAGTACCAGCTGGCCTGTGCCAGTTGGTCTCAGCTAACTGAGGCGGGGGATTCGGCAGCGGATTTACTGCTTAATGAGCTCGGGCCGGTTGCCGCGTTAAAAATTGCTCGGCGTGCCGCGGGAGATGATCCCGGGCGCTGGCACACCTATTTGCCGGTAGAACTATTGCGGCGCACCGGCGCCGATAAATGGGATCAGAGTTTTGCCCGCTGGCGAAGCCGCCTGGAAGCACTCGACCTCCCCGCCCTAGAAAAGCTGCTGGCAAAGGGGCGTTTTAAGTTAGTTACTCGCCGCGATCCCGATTGGCCAGCAGCCTTTAATAACCTTAGTGATGCTCCCTGGGCACTATGGGCGATTGGGGATACCTCCCTTATGAACCAGGAAAGCAATAAAACCGTGGCGATGGTGGGGGCGCGCGCAGTTTCCGCCCTCGGCCACGATATTGCTACCGAACTTGCCTGGCGCTGCGCCGGAGAGGGGATGACCTTAGTTTCTGGGGGTGCCTACGGGGTGGACTGCCTGGTTCACCAGGCATGTTTGCGAGCCCAAACGCCTACCATCAGTCTGCTGGCCGGAGGACTTGATCGTCCCTATCCGGCGGCAAATAGCGACGTGTTTAAACGGATTAGCAGCAGCGGCCTGTTGCTCAGTCAATACCCTCCCGGGGCGCGTCCCACCCGGTGGCGTTTCTTAGATCGCAATCGTCTAATTGCGGCACTAGCAGGGGCAACCGTAGTGGTTCAGGCAGGTTTTCGTTCCGGAGCGTTAAATACTGCCCGGCACGCGATAGAGCTAGGCCGGCAGGTAGGGGCAGTGCCTGGACCAATTAACCAACCCGAATGGGCAGGTTCCAATCAACTAATCAGAGACGGCGCTACTTTGATTACTGGTGCCCAGGACGTCCTGGAAATGGTTGCGCCCCTGGGAACGGTAAATACTGAAAGAGGCCGCGTAGAAAGCGGTTACCTGGATGGTTTGGATCCGTTGAGCGGGCGGATTCTGGATGCTACTCCGCTGCGTAGTCCCGCGAGCTTAGAGGCAATTGCGCGTGCCAGCGGAGCAGCTATCGAGGAAGTAGCCGCAGTAATGGGTAACCTGGAAATGGAGGGACGAGTGATACAGATAGCCGGCAAATGGAAAAAGACGGGGGTCTAAGAATGCGAGCAGCGAAGCGGGGGGAAGTGCTCGAAGATTATCGCCACTACCTAAAATATGCGAAATCGTTTTCTCCGGCCTCGATTAAAGCTTATCTGGCAGATCTGCGTGGGTGGCTGGACCATTGCCAGATCAAAGAAGAGCAATCTATTCTGCCGGCCTGCACGGTGCTGGCAGCGCGTAACTGGTTAGCCCAGCTGCGTGCGGAAGGGCAATCCAACACCACGATTGCCCGCAAAATAGCTGCCTTGCGTGCCTTCTCGAAATGGGCGAAACAAAATCAAGTGGTGGAAACGGATTTTGCGAAGCAACTGCGTACCCCGAAAACTGCGAAGAACCTGCCCCACCTACTATCGGTTGACCAAGCAAAACAACTGCTTTCCTGGTGTGAAAGCCAAACAACATCTGATGCGGTCATGGCGCGGGATTGGGCGATTTTCGAATTGATTTATGCTACGGGGGCGCGAGTGGGAGAAATATGTGCCCTACTTCCGGCAGATATTGATTTTGAATCTCGCACCGTGCGCCTGTGGGGTAAAGGATCTAAAGAGCGAATAGTCCCATTTAGTCCTCAAGCCGCTAAAGCCCTCCGCTTTTACTTGCAGAGGGCGCGGGGCGAACTTCAAAAGTCGCCGCCTGCTGACGCCCTCTTTTTAGGAGCCCAGGGGGGAGCAGTTTCGGAAAGAATCGTGCGGGCACGCCTGCACCGCGCCTGTGCCTTGGCGGGAGTACCCGACTTAGGGCCTCACGGCCTGCGTCACTCCATGGCTTCCCATATGTTGGAGGGCGGAGCAGACCTGCGGGTAATCCAAGAAATGTTAGGACACTCGGCACTGTCTACTACCCAGCGCTATACCCATGTGGATGCGCAGCGGATAATCGGCGCCTACCAGCAGGCTTTCCCCCGCGCCTAGACTGTTAAAGTGTTTCGTTTAACTGTAAATGGAGGAGTGTGGCCGGTACGCAAGCGGGAGAGGTCGCGAATAAGTAGCTGTAGGTAGCGGCCTGATATCTGCAGGTACCAGTACACCTAGACGCGGAAATCCGCGTCTTAAACCCACCCCTGCTCAGGTATCAGGGAGCAAGCGAATCGGTCCCAGGATGAGCAGCAGGGGATTTAGGTAGTGGTAATCATCGATTTTTGCCCCAAAATGCAAACCCGGGTGCCCTGCCTGAAGGATTCCAATCTTTTGGCCAGCTGCCACCGTCGCTCCCACCACTAAATCACTTTTCACCGGGGTATAGGTGGTGCGAATCAACTCCGAATGTTTAATCGAGATGCTGGGACTGCCCGCAATAGTTCCCACAAAAAATACGGTTCCCTCTCGCGCACTATAAACCTCACTGCCTGCCGAAAGCTCCAAATCAACTCCGCGGTGACCACTTCCCCAGGGGGATGCTGGCGGGTTGAAAGGACACAAAATTTTGACGGGAGCGCGACTGGGCCAATGATAGAACCCGATTTCGCCAGAAAGCTGCCGCAGATCTACCAGCTGGGCGTTACTAGCCGGGCGAACAGTAGCCGGAACTGACGGAGCAGGACCAAACGCCAGTAAACAAATAGCGGATAACGCCGCTAAGAGCAGCAGCGGAGGAGAAGAACGCTTCACAGCTTCTAGCCTGGACGCGGTAAGAGCTGGCGGAAACTCTCAAATAAGCTAGGAAGGAAAACCGGTAGCCATCCGCCGGTGGGGATAGCTGGGGAAAGTAGAAATACCAGTGAGATTCGGGAAACTGTCAGCAGATTAACACTGTTCAGTGCCCTTTTCAGCTTGGGGTAGGCCGCTATTTCCCGCTAAGCTAGCTCTTAGCACCTGGCTTGCCAGGTGACTTCGCGTACGACTACCAGCCTAGCTGGGTCACGCTGGCTTCGGTCCTGTTTTCCGGTGGCTAGGTTTCGGGTCAAACCCGAAACTACCTCCATCAGTGAAAACGGGTGTCAGCGGACGTCGTGCCAGGAACCGAATTGAAACCGTAAGCGGGGCGATAGCCCCAAAACGCGTGCGCCTTTGCGCACTGAAAGGAAGTCATGGCGGTAGTAACCATGTCTGAGCTGCTGAAGAGCGGCGTACACTTTGGACATCAAACTCGGCGTTGGAACCCCAAGATGAAACCCTTCATCTTGACTGATCGCAACGGTATTTATGTAATCGATTTGGCGCAGTCTCTCGATGGTATTAATCGCGCCTACGATTTCGTGCGGCAGACCGTGCTGCGCGGGGGAAATATCCTCTTTGTCGGCACCAAGAAGCAAGCCCAAGACTCCATTGCCGAGCAGGCCGAGCGGGTAGGGATGCCCTATGTTAACCAGCGCTGGTTGGGTGGCATGCTGACCAACTTCGGTACGGTACACAAGCGCTTGCAGCGTCTGCGCGAACTAGAACAAATCGACTTCGATGATGTTGCCGGTTCTGGACGCACTAAGAAAGAACTGTTGATGATGAGCCGCGAGAAAGACAAGCTTTCCCGCACTCTGGGTGGTATCCGCGATATGGCGCGTATCCCCTCCGCCGTCTGGATCGTTGACACCAATAAAGAACACTTGGCAGTAGCTGAAGCCAATAAACTAAATATCCCGATCGTGGCGATCTTGGACACCAACTGTGATCCGGATGAGATCGAGTTCGGGATTCCCGGCAATGATGACGCTATCCGCTCGGTAGCCTTGCTTACCCGGATTATTGCCGATGCCTGCGCCGATGGCTTGATTGCGCGCTCGCAAAAAGCGGCCGCTAAGAAAGAAGCTAGCGAAGAAGGGGCTTCCTCCAGTGAAGAAGCCGCTCCGGCCAGCGAAGAACCCTTGGCCGATTGGGAACGGGAACTGCTAGAAGGTACCGCAAAGAGCGAAGAGGGCGAAGAAAAGAAAGCCGAAGAGCCGGCAGCCCCCGCCGAAGCAGAAAAGTCTGAATAATCCGCTAAGGATCGTTAACGAGAGGAACATACTTATGGCTATTTCGATGCAAGACATTAAGGAACTGCGCGAATTGACCGGCGCAGGTCTGATGGAAGTTAAGAAGGCACTGGAAGAAGCAAACGGCGATAAAGACGCAGCCGTAAAAGCGATCCGTTTAGCGGGTAAGAAATCCCTAGCTAAGCGGGAAGATCGTTCTACTGCCAATGGTCTAGTAATGGCGAAAGTACTGGACACCGCGGACGGACAGGCCGGCGTGATGGTAGAGCTGAACTCCGAAACTGACTTTGTGGGCAAGTCCCCCAAGTTCGTGGAGGCCGCGGAAGAAATCATGCAGGCACTGGTCGACAGCGGGGTAAGCACTCGCGACGAGCTGCTAGCTGCTAAATGTGGTGAAGGTACCGTTAAGGACAAGGTCGAGGAAATCGGCGCCCTCTTCTCTGAAAACATTGTTTTGGGGAAGGTAACCCGGATTGAGGGCGAGGCTGTAACCAGCTACCTGCACTACTCCTCCGCGGATCTGCCCGCGCAGGTCGGGGTATTGGTAGCCACCGATAAGGCGGGCGCCGAAGTTGCACACGATATTGCGCTGCATATCGCCGCTTACAGCCCCCGTTTCATTGATCGCGAGGAAGTTCCCCAGGCTGAAATGGATAAGGAACGCGAAACTCTGCGGGAAATGACCCTCAAAGAGGGCAAACCGGAAAAGATCGTTGACAAGATCGTGGAAGGCCGGATGGGCTCGTTCTACAAAGACAACTGCCTGCTCGACCAGGATTTTGCGAAAGATCCCAAGAAGTCGGTAGGACAGATCGTGAAAGCTTCGGGTGGGAAAGTTACTGCTTTCGCCCGCTTCCACGTAGGTTCTTAAGCATATAAAGAGGTGGCCTCAGGAAAATAAAATCCTGAGGCCACCTCTTTATATCCAGTCAGTAAAAATAGATTTGCTCCAATAACAACAAGATCTCGGGGAGAAGCACCCCAGGTTCAGTGCTTCGGGTTAAGGTAGTAACAGGCGTGCTGCCCGCAAGGAAACAACAATATTAAGGGGATAAGGGTGAACCAGAAAGTCGGAAGTAAACAACGCAGAGTGATGCTGAAAGTATCCGGCGAAGTCTTTGGGGGCGGACAGGTCGGCATGGATCTGGACGTAATCAACTCGGTAGCTCACCAGATTGGGGCGGCAGTTGAGCAAGGAGTCCAAGTCGCAGTGGTAGTCGGCGGCGGAAACTTTTTCCGGGGAGCAGAACTATCCCAGCGCGGTCTTGATCGGGCGCGTGCCGACTATATGGGAATGCTCGGAACGGTAATGAACTCCCTGGCCTTGCAGGATCTGCTAGAACAGGCAGGCGTAACCACTCGGGTACAGACCGCGATCACTATGGGGCAAATCGCTGAACCCTATATCCCCTTAAAGGCAGTACGCCATATGGAGAAAGGTCGAGTAGTGATCTTCGGTGCCGGATCGGGATTACCGTTCTTTTCTACCGACACCGTGAGCGCCCAGCGCGCCCTCGAAACCCATTGCCAAGAGCTTTTGGTAGGTAAAAACGGGGTTGATGGGGTTTATAGTGCAGACCCGAAGAGCGATCCCACTGCCACCCGCTTTGACCACCTTACCTACCAAGAAGCCCTACAGAAGGAACTGAAGGTTATGGATGCCACTGCTTTCAGCCTCTGTATGGATAACCACCTAAATACGCGGGTATTTGGAATGTCTGAGCCCGGCAACGTTACTTCAGCGCTGCTAGGTGAGACAATCGGTACATTAGTTTCTGCTGACAAGGAGTAACCAAGTGATTGACGATATTCTGCTCGAAGCCGAGGACAAGATGGAAAAAGCCATCGAGTTTTCCCGGGAAGAGTTCACCGCGATTCGCACCGGGCGAGCCAATGCCGCCATGTTTAACCCGATTTTGGTGGAGTACTATGGGGCGCCTACGCCCTTGCAGCAACTGGCTACCATTAATATCCCGGAGCCGCGCACGGTGCTGATCGCCCCCTATGATAAGTCTTCTACCAACGACGTCATCAAGGCAGTGCGGGACAGCGACCTGGGAGTTAACCCCACCGATGAAGGCAACCATATCCGGGTGACTCTTCCGGAACTTACTGAGGAGCGCCGCCGGGACTACGTGAAACTAGCGGGACAAAAGGCCGAGGAAGGCCGGGTTACCATTCGCGGTATTCGCCGTAAAGCTATGGATCAGCTGGGCAAGCTCAAGAAAGATGGCGAGGCCGGCGAGGACGAAGTAGCACGCGCCGAAAAAGAAATCGAAGCTTTAACTAAGAAACAGGTAGACGCTATGGATGCCCTGTTGGAAGCCAAAGAAAAAGAACTAATGGAGATGTAGTTGAATTCTCATCCCCCCGCCGGACGCGAGGGATCTGCGTCTTTAATGAACCTAGAACCTACCCAGAATCTGCCCGCAAAACCGAAAAAGTCGCGGGCAGGACGTAACCTACCCGCCTCGATTGGGGTGGGGGTAGGCCTTGGCGCCTTGACCTTAGCGATGCTGCTGGCACCACCGGTATTTTTCTTGGTGTTCATTATGGTAGTGGCAGTGATGGCGGAAGTGGAGATGGCAACCGCCGTATCCCGGATTAAAGTCAAACTGTGTTTGCCTCCCCTAGTGGTAGGCAGTATCGGGATGCTGCTATGCGCCTATCTGCTCGGCCCCGAGGGGGTATGGGCGGCGCTACTAGCTACTTTGATCGCCTGTGCTATCTGGCGTCTCAGCAGCGGCCCTTCCAAGCACGCCACCCGCGACTTACTGGTGACTAGTTTTGTTGCCATCTACCTGCCGTTCTTGGCCTCGTTCGTGGTGATTATGCTACATAATCCGCATCACCCGGCGCCGATTATCGTGTGGATTGTGATCACCATCTGTAACGATATTGGGGGTTACGCGGCGGGGGTGCTCAAAGGCAAGCACCCCATGGCTCCCGCGGTGTCTCCGGCCAAATCTTGGGAAGGATTCGCCGGTTCGGTAGTGATGTGCACGGTGGCCGCTGCAATCGCGGTTTGGGTGACCGGAACTCCGCTTTGGGCAATCGGGGTGCTGGGGGTTCTGACTCCTATTATTGCCACCTGCGGTGATTTAGGAGAATCCCTGATTAAACGGGATTTGCAGCTAAAAGACATGGGTAACTTACTGCCGGGTCATGGCGGAGTAATGGATCGTCTGGACTCGCTGCTAATCACCGTGCCTCTGTTTTTCCTAGTGTCCCTGGGGATCTTTTAGGGGCGCGAAAAATATAAATGGCAAAGTTAAAGCAACCCGGATCGGGTGAGAAACGGAAACCCAGCAGAGGGCGTACACCTTTTAAGGGCGCTGCCTCTGCCGGTAAGACTACTGGCTCCGCTGGTGATAAAGAGTTGATGCTCCGCGCTAAGCCTCGGCGCGATCCTGCCCAAGTAATGCCCACCGATCAAGCCCCCGAGGGTGCTAGCAGCCCGGATGCGCGTCCGGTATTGCGTTTTCAAGCAACTAGACGAGCCAAACCGCAGGCGCATCTGGCCGATTTTGACCTGGCGGGACGCAAACAGTTGCTAAAAGAGGCCGGTTTTCCAGCTTTTCGCGCCGACCAGTTATCGCGTCACTATTTCACCCACCTGACTACCGATCCCCAGGTAATGTCGGATCTGCCCGCTAAAGGACGAGAAGAACTCACGGATCTGGCTTTTCCGCCGCTAGTTGAACAAGTAGTGGTGCGCAGCGGTGACCAAGGGATGACCCGCAAATACCTCTGGCGGCTTTTTGACGGCGCCGAAGTCGAATCAGTGCTAATGCGCTACCCCTCCCGCGCTACCCTCTGTATTTCTTGCGAGGTGGGATGCGGAATGGCCTGCCCATTTTGTGCTACCGGACAGATGGGGCTGACCCGCAATCTTTCTACCGCCGAAATCGTGGAACAGGTGCGCCTGGCACGTAAAGCCTGTGAAGAGGGCGAACTGGGCGGGGATCCCTGCCACCTCTCCAATGTGGTGTTTATGGGGATGGGCGAGCCAATGGTGAACTATCGGGCAGTACTGGGCGCGGTGCGCCGCCTGATAGCTGATCCGCCGGAAGGATTCGGGATGTCGGCGCGGGGAATCACGGTTTCCACGGTGGGACTAGTGCCGGGAATCAAAAAACTCACGGCAGAAAAAATCCCGGTCACCTTGGCGATTTCACTACATGCCCCCGATGATGAACTGCGTGACCAACTGATTCCTTTGAACTCGCGCTTTAAAGTCAGTGAACTGCTAGATGCGGCTTACGAATGTTTTCAAGCTACCGGCAGGCGGGTCTCCATCGAATACGCCCTGATTAAGAATATGAATGATCAAGCCTGGAGGGCGGGGCTGCTGGCAGATTTGCTGAATGCCCGCGGACGCGGCTGGGCACATGTGAACCCAATTCCGCTAAATCCCACTCCCGGATCGATCTGGACGGCGAGTGAATCCCGCGTCCAAGCAGAATTTGTGGATACTCTGGAAAGTAAAGGTATCACTACCACTATCCGTGATACCCGCGGACAGGATATTGACGGAGCATGTGGCCAATTGGCAACTAAATCTATGAAGGAGAGGCTGGGAAGTGAGTGAGACCAATTTCCCGCGAGCCGGTTTTTTTACCCGCGGATATGACCCGTCCCAAGTAGACGAGTTTTTTGCTGATGCCCGCAAGGCCTATGAGGGTGGGGTGCCGGCGGAAAAGTTTTCGGCTGCCCAGGTGCGGGGTGCCCATTTTGACCTGGTACGACGCGGCTATCAAACTAGCGCGATCGACCAGGCGATGGATCGCCTAGAGGCCGCCTTCGTGCGCCGGGATCGCGCCGATAACGTGGCAGTTAACGGTTCCCAAGCCTGGATGGAGCGGGTGGCGCAGCGGGCAACCACTCTCTATCCGCGGATGCTACGTCCGCGGGGCAAACGCTTCGCTCACCCGGACGGTAAAGGCTATGACGCGGTACAGGTAGACGAGCTGCTTGACCGGCTGGCACAGTATTTCGATTCGGACGAGGGGATTACTTCTGCCGAGATTCGCAACGCCACTTTCAAAACCGCCAAGAATGAAAAAGCTTATAAAGAGGGCGTAGTCGATGCCTATCTCTCGCGCGCAGTAGAAGTCCTGCTCGCGGTGGAATAAGCATTTAAGTTCGGCTACCAGCCAGCAAAATATTTTTCAATCGGGGAGGGACAGTGCGCGACGTTTTTATCTTGGGATCCACCGGATCCATTGGTACTCAAGCACTGGAGGTAATCGCTCAAAACTCTAAGCGGTTTCGTGTCTGCGCTCTCAGCGCCGGCGGGGCTAACCTAGCTTTACTGGCCAGCCAAGCCGCCCAGTTTCGCCCCGAGATGGTGGCGATTTCCCAAGATGGGGGCGAGGAATTCGCCAGTGCGCTCGCTGCGGAACTTCCGGGAGGCGAAAACTATCAACCCGAGATCCTAACCGGGGAAGACGCAAGTGCTCGGGTGGCGGGGAAAGCCAGCCGCGAAGCGGTAGTACTCAATGGGATTAATGGCGGAGTGGGCATGGCTCCCACTTTGGCCGCTTTGGAAAGCGGAGCTACCTTAGCGCTGGCAAACAAGGAATCTTTGATTGTGGGCGGCGCCTTAGTGAAAGCTGCCTGCCAGCGCCCCGGGCAGATCGTACCGGTAGACTCCGAACATTCGGCGATTGCGCAGGCTTTGGCGAGCGGGGTTCACCATAAGGGGCTAACTAGTGTAAACCAGGATGGCTGCAGTGAAGTTAGTCAGATTATCCTCACTGCTTCCGGCGGGCCTTTCCGGGGTAAGAAGCGTGCGGATTTAGCTGCGGTCAGCGCGCAGCAAGCCCTTAATCACCCCACCTGGTCGATGGGTCCGGTGGTAACTATCAACTCGTCTACCCTGGTAAATAAGGGTTTGGAATTGATTGAAGCGCACTTGCTGTTTGAGGTTGCACCCGAGAACATCGTGCCGGTGATTCACCCCCAGTCGATTATTCACTCCGGGGTGACTTGGCGCGATGGGGCCACTATTTTGCAGGCTTCCCCGCCCGATATGCGTCTGCCGATTGCCCTGGGGCTAGATTGGCCCACCCGCCTAGAAAAAACCGTCACCCCCCTGGATTTCACCAGCGCTCAGCAATGGACATTTGAACCGGTAGATCACGAGACTTTCCCAGCGATAAAGCTGGCGCGCCAGGCAGTGGCGGCCTCCGCCTCCCATCCGGCGGTCTATAACGCCGCCAATGAAGTATTCGTAGATGCCTTCCTGGATGGAAACTTGCCCTACCTGCAAATAGTGGATTCTTTAGCGCAAGTATTAGCCGAACATACCGGCATTGATAATCCGGATTTAGCCCAAATTATGGAAGCACAAACCTGGGCTAAGAGTAAGGCTCAGCAAATTGTCATGAACGCTAGGTAGGGTATCCCTATGGCGTTTTTGCTGGGCATAATAATTCTAGTTATCGGGCTGATTATCTCTATTGGCCTGCATGAATGTGGGCATCTGTTGCCCGCTAAGAAGTTCGGGGCGTTAGTTCCCCAATTCATGATTGGTTTTGGCCCCACCTTGTTTTCCCGTAAACACGGGGAAACCGAGTATGGCGTTAAAGCCTTCCTCTTAGGGGGATATTGCCGCATCCTGGGAATGTACGGGCCGGGCGACCCTGATCAATTCGGCTACAAGCTGGACGGCAAGAAACTTTCAGTGCGCCAGGCACGCGCCCTCGATGCGGAGCAAGCCGAAGACTTGGTTCCTACCTGGTCGCAGGAAGCCCGCGACGCCTCGCTGTCTGAGATTCCTTTATCTCAGCGTCAACGTGCCTTTTATAACCTGCCGGTTTCCCGCCGCCTGGTGGTAATGTTTGGCGGGCCAGTAATGAACCTATTTTTATCGTTTGTGCTGATGGGGATAGCAATGTTGGGGATTGGGATTGCCACCCCCACCACCACCGTTGATAAAGCCGTCTGCTTAAAGTCAGGACAAGTGGTTGATTGCGCTCAGGAAGGTGCCCAGCCTTCCCCGGGAGCCAAAGCCGGGATTAAACCGGGAGATAAATTGCTCGCCTGGGATGGCAAAAAAATCAATACCTGGGAAGACCTGCGAAAATATGCTGGGGCTACCCATGGTGACGCCACCGTGTCGGTCCAGCGTGGTGGGGAAGTTCTGGACCTGCAGCTTTCCGGGGTAGAGGGGAAAGCCGGCCTCTATGCGCGTTCGGTACGGCAAAGCACGGGGCTGGCCACCTATGGGCAAACCATGTGGCAAATGTTCTATCAAACCGGGGCGGTAGTCTTAAAACTTCCGGTAGCAGTCTGGGACGTGGGGGTTGCGGTATTTACCGACACTCCGCGCGATAGCTCCGGAATCATGTCGGTACTGGGGGTAGGGCGCATCGCCGGAGAAATCGGAGCGGCTCCTGCCACCCAAATTACTTTTGCTGACCGCGCCGGAGGAATGCTTTCTCTGCTAGCTTCGCTCAATATGGCGCTGTTTGTATTCAATCTGATTCCGCTGCCGCCCTTAGATGGGGGACATATTGCTGGCGCTTGTTGGCAAGGAATCAAAAACAGCTATGCCCGGCTGCGGTCGCGTCCCGCTCCCGGCCCCATCGATGCCGCAAAAGCCGTGCCCTTAACCTATGTGGTGGCGGGGCTGTTGATTGCGATGACAGTGCTGCTGATGGTGGCCGATATTGTGGATCCGATTCGCCTGCCGTAGCCTCCGGCGATATTACTAACGGTAGACCTGGCGATATTCCTATCGGGATACCCGAAATGCAGCGAGGAACTGCGCAGGTAGAGGGGGAAGGGTTGGGGAAAGTAGGGGTTTAACGCTCTAAAGCGTCATAATAGGAACGTGAGTGTTGAACTAGGAATGCCGGAAGTAAAACCGATGGGTTTCCCGCGGAAAGAAACTCGCAAGATCCATTGTGGAAGCGTAGCTATTGGAGGAGATGCCCCCATCAGTGTGCAATCTATGTGCACCACCAAAACTACCGATATTGGGGCTACCTTGCAGCAGATAGCGGCGTTGACCGCCGCTGGTTGCGATATTGTGCGGGTCGCCTGCCCTAGTGCCGATGATGCCCAGGCGCTGCCGATAATCGCCCAAAAATCTACTATTCCGGTAGTTGCCGACATTCACTTCCAGCCCAAATATGTGTTCGCCGCAATTGAAGGCGGCTGCGCCGGGGTGCGGGTCAACCCCGGAAATATCCGCAAATTCGATGACCAGGTAGAAGAAATCACCAAATGTGCCCGCCAGCACGGCACCGCGTTGCGGATTGGGATTAATGCCGGTTCCCTCGACCCCAGGGTAATGGCGCGCCACGGCAAAGCCACCCCGGAAGCCTTAGCAGAATCGGCGGTTAATGAGGCGCGGCTCTTTGAGCAATACGATTTTCACGACTTTGCGATCTCGGTTAAACATCATGACCCGGTAACTATGATTCGCGCCTACGAGCTGCTGAGTGAAATGGGGGATTGGCCGCTGCACCTGGGAGTAACCGAGGCGGGACCGGCTTTCCAAGGCACTATTAAATCGGCGACCGCCTTTGGTGCGCTGTTGCGCCAAGGTATCGGGGATACTATCCGGGTGTCGCTGTCGGCTGACCCGGTGGAAGAAATCAAAGTCGGCATCGAAATCCTGCAGTCGATGGGGCTAAAAGAACGCACCCTGGAGATTGTTTCCTGCCCGTCTTGCGGGCGCGCCCAAGTTGATGTTTACCAGTTGGCAAACGCCGTTACTGATGCCCTGAAAGACGAGATCAAAGTGCCGCTGCGAGTAGCGGTGATGGGGTGTGTTGTAAACGGCCCCGGCGAGGCGCGTGAAGCCGATCTGGGGGTAGCCAGCGGTAACGGCAAAGGGAAGATCTTTATCAAAGGCAAAGTGATCAAGACGGTTCCCGAGGAAGAAATCGTGCCCACCCTGATTGCGGAGGCGCATCGTCAAGCCGAGCTACTAGGCCTAGAAGAAGGCTCCGGCGAAGTTGAGGTAATCGCCTAGCCTAGTTAGGCAGGAGCGGGAAAGCCTAAGGGATCAGTAATGCGCGTGAGCAGATTTTGCCTCACGCCCCAAAATCCGGAAAATGCCTTGGCATTTTCACGGATTTAACGCCCGGAGCCTATCCTTCGGCATAAATCTGCTCACGCGCTTAATAGCATTCCCCTCTCGCATCTTTTCCCGCGGGGAGGATTGGTTTTTCCTCCCGCCCAAGAATTCGGAAAACGTAGCGGCGTTTCCCGAATTCTTATGCCCACCGCGCCCACTCGGATAAACCCAATCCTCCCCCTGCCCAACCTAAGTTCGTGTCTTCTCCCACTCCTGCTAGAACGGCGCGGTTTAGGTTCCTTTGCATCATCTACTAAACTGGCGAACGTGGCTTACAATATGTCGACTTATTTTGTCAGGACTTTGCGGGAAGACCCGGTAGATGCCGAGGTGGATTCCCATAAACTGCTGGTGCGCGCCGGTTATATCCGCCGCGCCGCGCCCGGGATTTACACTTGGACCCCGCTAGGGTTACGCACGATTCGGCGCGTAGAGCAGGTGGTACGGGAAGAAATGGATCGGATCGGCGCCCTCGAGGTGGCTTTTCCGGCGCTGCTGCCGCGCGAACCCTATGAAGCAACCAACCGTTGGGAAGAGTTCGGGCCTTCCTTGTTTAAGCTGCAGGATCGTAAGGGCGCTGACTATCTGTTGGCACCTACTCACGAAGAAATGTTTACCCTGCTGGTGAAGGACTTTTACTCTTCCTACAAGGATCTGCCGGTCGTCCTCTACCAGATTAAGGAAAAGTATCGGGACGAAGCGCGGCCGCGGGCAGGATTGATTCGCGGACGCGAATTCATCATGAAGGACGCCTACTCTTTCAATATCGACGATGAAGGGCTAGAAGCCTCCTACCAAGAGCAGCGCCGTGCCTATCAACGGATTTATTCGCGGCTGGGGCTAGATTTCGTGATTTGTTCCGCGATGGCAGGCGCTATGGGAGGTTCCCGCTCCGAGGAATTCATTTTCCCCTGCGCTATCGGGGAAGATACTTTTGTGCGCTCCGAGGGCGGCTATGCGGCCAACGTGGAGGCCGTGACCACTATTGCGCCCGAGCCGCAAGATTATTCGCTGGTTTCGGCTGCGATTGAACGTAAGACTCCTGGCGCACACACTATTGAAGCGCTAGTGGATTACTCTAATGAGCATTTCCCGCGCGAAGATGGCCGGGCGTGGACTAAAGCAGACACTTTGAAAGCGTTTATGGTGGCGGCCACCTATGCGGATGGCAAACGGGAAGTGCTGCTGCTGGGAGTACCCGGGGATCGCGAGATCGATATGCGCCGCCTGGAAGCCTCCCTAGGGGCAGATGTAGAAATGGCCACTCCGGAAGATATGGCCGCGTACCCCAATATTGTGCCGGGCTTTACCGGCCCCACCTGCGCCGGACCTGACCATCCGGATCGGAAAGTAGACGAGGACGGAAATATTTCTGGCAGCCCCCGCTGCCTCCTAGATCCGCGGGTAGTGGAAGGTACCGAATGGATCGCCGGTGCCGGCAAAGAAGACACCCATATTTATCACCTGGTGGCCGGCCGGGATTTCCGCGCTGACGGCTTTATTGAAGCCGCAGAAGTGCGCGACGGGGATCCGGCGCCTGATGGTTCCGGAGCCCTCGAGACCGCCCGCGGAATCGAAATCGGGCACATATTCGCCCTCGGAACGAAATATTCCGAAGCCCTGGGGTTAAACGTGCTAGATCAAAACGGGAAATCCCAGGTAGTGACCATGGGATCCTACGGGATCGGGGTTTCCCGGGTAATGGCCGCCATTGCCGAGGAATATCACGACGAGGTGGGGCTCAAATGGCCAACCAATGTGGCACCCTTCCAGGCACATGTACTGGTAACTGGTAAAGGGGCAGAACTTTTCGAGGCCGCGCAAACGCTAGGTGACCAGCTCACCGCCGCCGGGATCGATACTCTGATCGATGACCGCAAGAAAGTATCTGCCGGAGTCAAATTCAAGGATGCGGAACTGCTCGGCATGCCCTGGCTAGTAGTGATTGGGCGCGGACTGAAAGATGGAACCGTGGAAGTGCGCTGTCGCGCCACTGGCCAGCGCCAGGAAATCCCAGTTGCCGAGGCCTTCCAGTATGTAAGTGACCAGGTGCGCCAGGATCTTGCGGAAGCCTATGCGCGGGCAGAAAAAATCGTTCCGGTAGCTGCGGTGGCAGCGGGTAGCGAGGAGGAATAACCATGGCTTTTCGAGAAATCAGAGTAATCGGGGATCCCGTATTACGCACGCCTTGTGAACCGGTGGGCGAAATCGATGAGCATATCAAACAGTTGGTAGAAGACCTGCTGGAAACGGTAGATACCGATGGGCGCGCCGGTCTAGCCGCCAACCAGATTGGGGTAGGGCTGCGGGCTTTCTCCTGGAACATCGACGGGGAAGTTGATTATATTCTTAACCCTCGTCTGGTAGAGGTTTCTGAGGACGAATACCAAGATGGTGATGAAGGCTGTCTTTCGGTGCCGGGACTGTTCTTTCCCTGCCAGCGTGCCTGGTACGCGCGTGCCGAAGGTATCGACTTGGATGGCAAGCCGAAAGTGGTTGAGGGCGAAGAGCTGATGGGGCGTTGTATCCAGCATGAATGTGACCACTTGGATGGGCATCTCTACCTAGATCGTCTGGATCGGTTAACCCGTCGCAAAGCCTTTAAAGAGATTCGCGAAAAAGGCCTGTAGCTGAGCCTGGGCGCGGGGGCTGGGTCACCCCGCACTAAACCACAGGTGTCACTTTGGCCTCAGTGGTAACAAAATTGGTGGTCAGGGGCTTTTGGGCTTGTTGAAAATCGCTATCGAGGGCAAAATAGAAAGTGAGACACCGCGTGTCATCACTCTGTAGTGCGCATAGGCCGTTGGGGAAGGCGAACCTTGCGAACACTAAAGGAGAAGCGATGAACAAGGATTACACCCGCGGTGTACTTTTCATACACTCATGCCCCCGTGCGCTTTCTAGCCACGTGGAATGGGCAGTAGGCGCAGTTCTAGATCAACGCGTCAACTTAGAGTGGACGGAACAGCCCGCCCAACCGGGAATGTTCCGCTCGGAACTGTCCTGGGTGGGGCAGATTGGTACTGGCGCGAAACTAGCCTCTGCCCTGCGCGGATGGGAACATTTGCGTTTCGAGGTGACCGAGGACGCCTCCATAAATAACAATGGGGGACGCTGGTCATACACCCCTGACCTGGGAATCTTCCATGCCCAAACGGATGTAGTGGGAAACGTAGTAGTGCCGGAGGATCGGGTGCGCTCTGCGCTCGCGCAAGGAAGCCAAGAAGATTTGCGGCGTCTGCTGGACTTGGCGCTAGGCACCGCCTGGGACGAAGAACTCGAACCTTTCCGCTACGCCGGAGCCGGAGCTCCGGTACGCTGGCTGCACCGAGTGGGCTGAGATGGCGCTAGATGCCGATGCCCTAGCGGCGCTCGCCGATTTTGGTAAGAGTTTGCCCGGAGGGTCAGAGGGCGAAGATAGGGGAGAGGGCGAATCTGCGCATAGCTCTAACGAGGAATCCGGGACCGTTTCTGAGGAGAGTAGTGGTAGTACCCCAGATGCGTCCTCGGGAAGTATTCCTCCTGCCTGGGAAAACTTTAGTGGTGAGCCAGCGGTTATAGCTTCTCTGCTAGAGGCCGTTTCCGCAGAAACTGACTGGGAGCAGAAAGATCTGCAGCCGGAGACGGAGCTGAGAACCCAGTTAGAATTCGACGATCTTTCACTATATGCGGTAGTAGCACGGATTGAGGGGGAGTTGGGCAAAAAACGCTCCGATAAACAGATCGCAGCATGTAAAACATTAGGGGAGCTGGCTCGCCTCTATCAAAGTCACTAATCCGATAGCTATTCCAGTTATCGGCTTTAACCAGGGGTTTACCTGGCCTCTAGATTTCGTTAAAATTATCGTGTTTACCTGGAAGAGTAATAAGCATAAATATTGATGGAAGGGTTAAAAATGGATGACGCAGATGCAGCTGCAGGCGTAGCTACAATTATTGGGGTAGGGATCATTATCCCGATGTTGATCACCTTGGCTCTAGAAATCCTGTTTATTTGGCTGGTATACCGAGACACCAAGAAATACTCTGATGCCGCCTGGGAACGCTCAGGACAAAACAAGGTGCTTTGGCTGGTCTTAACTTTCTTCTTAGGGGTTATCGGATTGGCGATCTATTTTCTGGCCATCGCTCCCAAAGTACGCGAAGCAGACATGGCCATAAAATCTGCTCAAGCTCCTGGTTATGGTCAGGTAAGTCTAAACGGACAATACGGGCAATACGGCCAATATGGGCAAAACGGACAGTTTGCCCAAGGTAACCCTCCCGTACAGGCGCCACCAAGTGGAGATTTTGGACAGGCAAACCAGGGGGAACAGTTCCCTTCTTCGCAACCTCAGGGATAGTCGCAGAACGGGTTAGTATCAGGCAGGCTTTAAGCGCTTTTGCTTTGCCAAGTTGCAGTGTTTGGGCGTGTCGGAGCTAATTGTTAAATATCTGAGATAACTTTAAAAACACAATAACCTAATAATCCTTCCGGCGAGAGGAAATATTTCCTCTCGCCGGATTTATTTTTACCCTACCTCGGACTGTTGTTTGGGGTCTCCTGAGCGGAGTGTGCGAGTTCTTGTAGGCGCTGGCGGAGGGCTTCGGCGTCGCCGAGGACATCGTAGACGGCGTCCTCCGAAAGTACCCCGCGCGGCAAATCTTCCGGCAAAAGCCCCTGATTGTCGGCCTCCAGATCCTCCCACCAGGCTTTCCCGGAATAATACTTATCCAAGGCGTGGTAATCGCCCCACATCTGCTCATAGGTGTCGAGAGCGCCCTCGACAGTATTAATCGCGTCATTGAGGCGCACCAGCGCCGCCTCCATCTGTGATACCCGCTCGATTATCTCCGCAGAAACTTCAGCTTTTTCCATAGCACTATCCTCCCACACCTCACCAGCATCTGCCGATCGTAATAGATATCTCGGGAGGGCGTTCTAACTGTCTAACCGTTGTCAGCAGATTAGTGTTTCTACCAGAAGAATCCACAGGGAAACCCCAGGAAAAC
>OKEM01000052.1_pt1 | contig 62623 bp, 65 predicted proteins | sample 1610791 | NCBI WGS metagenome assembly OKEM01 (sample SAMN04436686, study PRJEB24849) | human gut metagenome | biome: human gut; feature: NICU; material: stool | host: Homo sapiens | place: USA: Saint Louis, MO | collected 2010-07-27
ATCATAGATACCGTAAGGGATTTTATTCTTTATTTAAAACTTTGCAACAGAACCAATGTAATCATAAGTGAGGGTTTTACTGATAAAAAATCAGTTATGATTAAAGTATAAAACAACAGTCATAATTATTTATGCTTTAAAATATAAACTGTTACTATGCCAACAATTATTCCTAAAAATAAAATCAGAAGGGATATAAACTTTTTCTTCATACGAAGCACCTTTCTTTTAATTTAAATATTCTGTGGTGAAATTTAAAAATCTTTTTTATTCAGGTTGCCATTGAAAAATATCTTCTAGTGGAGTATCCAGGTAGTAAGCAATTTTTAATGCTAACTGTAAAGAAGGGTTATATTTATTTTTTTCTATACCATTAATAGTTTGTCTGCTAACTTCTAATAAAGCAGCTAATTCACTTTGGCTAATTTTTTTTTTCTCTCTAATTAATTTTAAGTTATTGATTATCATTTATGAAGTCCTCTTGTTGAAAAAAAGTAGTAACAGAGAGTGCAATATCATTGATAGAGAGAAGTAATAGTAGATAAAATTAAATAGATAGTTTTTAGTAATAACATTAGGTAGTAAAAGAAAAATAGCAATTACTATAAGTATGGAAAAGTTAATAAATAAGTACATGTAAGTAGATGTTAAAGAAATTGTATATAAAATTCGCTCATCTTTTTTTGAATCAGTCAGATTAAAAACAAAGTAGACTACAGAAATGATATCCAATAAAAAAATAAAAATAGCCATTTTGATTCCTCCTTTTTGTCAAGTGTCACTTGACAAAAGATTAAAAGCTCTATAATATTAAATTGTAACATATTATGTTATGCAATATACAACAATTTTATGATGGAGGGTAAGAATTATGGAAAATTTAAGTGTAGTTCCTAGTTTTGAAGAACTAAGTGTTGAGGAAATGGAAGCGATTCAAGGTAGTGGAGATGTTCAGGCTGAGACAACACCGGTGTGTGCTGTTGCGGCGACAGCTGCAGCAAGTAGTGCTGCTTGTGGCTGGGTTGGTGGCGGTATTTTTACTGGAGTAACTGTAGTTGTGTCTTTAAAACATTGTTAAAATATACTATAAAACTTAGTGAGGTGAAGCACAGTGCTAAATAAGGAAAATCAAGAAAACTATTACTCTAATAAATTAGAACTTGTTGGTCCTTCTTTTGAAGAGTTAAGTTTAGAAGAAATGGAAGCGATTCAAGGTAGTGGAGATGTTCAGGCTGAGACAACTCCAGCATGTTTTACCATAGGCTTAGGAGTAGGTGCATTATTTTCAGCTAAATTTTGCTAATTTATATATTAAGAGGGCTAGTGAAACTAGCCCTCTTATACATAAAAAAGGAGTGCTTACATGGAAGATAATTTAATAAATGTTTTAAGCATAAATGAAAGATGTTTTTTACTAAAGCAAAGTGGTAAAGAGAAGTACGACATTAAAAATTTACAAGCTTGGAAAGAAAGAAAAAGTGTTCTTAAACAAGATGATTTAGACTACTTGATTAAATATAAATATGAATCACTGGATAATTTTGGATTAGGAATAACACCTATTGAAAACTTTCCTGATAAAGAAGTTGCAATTCAATACATTAAAGATCAATCATGGTATATTTTTTTTGAATCCATTTTAGATTCTTATAATGATAGTGAAGAGAAATTATTAGAAGTAGATGCTAGTTATCCTTTTAGATATTTCTTACAGTATGCTCGTTTATTTTTACTTGATTTAAACTCAGAGTTAAATATTTGTACAAAAGAATTCATTATTAATTTATTAGAAACTTTAACACAAGAGCTTATTCACTTAACAAGTAAAACATTAGTGCTAGATTTGCATACTTTTAAAAAAATGAACCTCTAAAGGGAAATGATAGTAGCAAGCGATTTATCTATTATCTAAAAAAAAGATTTAACTCTAAAAAAGATATAATAGCTTTTTATACATGCTATCCTGAGTTGATGCGTATTACTGTTGTTAGAATGAGATATTTTTTAGATAATACTAAACAAATGCTTATAAGAGTGACTGAAGATTTACCTAGCATACAAAATTGTTTTAACATACAATCCTCAGAGCTTAACTCTATATCAGAATCACAGGGAGACTCTCATAGTCGCGGAAAAACTGTTTCTACACTAACTTTTTCTGATGGAAAGAAGATAGTATACAAGCCAAAGATTAATAGCGAGAATAAATTAAGAGATTTTTTTGAATTTTTAAATAAAGAATTAGAGGCAGATATTTATATAGTTAAAAAAGTTACTAGAAATACCTATTTCTATGAAGAATATATAGATAATATAGAAATAAATAACATAGAAGAAGTAAAAAAATATTATGAAAGGTATGGTAAACTAATCGGAATAGCTTTCTTATTTAATGTTACAGACTTACACTATGAGAATATAATCGCTCATGGAGAATACCCTGTTATCATAGATAACGAAACTTTTTTTCAACAAAATATTCCTATAGAGTTTGGTAATAGCGCAACAGTAGATGCTAAATATAAATATTTAGATTCTATAATGGTGACAGGGCTAGTACCATATTTAGCGATGAAAGATAAGTCAGATTCGAAGGATGAAGGGGTTAACCTTAGTGCGTTAAACTTTAAAGAGCAAAGCGTACCGTTCAAGATATTAAAAATTAAAAATACATTTACTGATGAAATGCGTTTTGAATATCAAACACACATTATGGATACTGCAAAAAATACTCCAATTATGAATAATGAAAAAATTAGTTTTATCAGCTATGAAAAATATATAGTTACTGGTATGAAAAGTATTTTAATGAAAGCAAAGGATTCTAAGAAAAAAATATTGGCATATATTAATAATAATTTACAAAATCTTATAGTTAGAAATGTAATCAGACCAACTCAAAGATATGCTGATATGTTGGAATTTTCATACCATCCTAATTGCTTTTCTAATGCAATAGAGAGAGAAAAAGTACTTCATAATATGTGGGCCTATCCATATAAGAATAAAAAGGTAGTTCATTACGAATTTTCAGACTTAATAGATGGAGACATACCCATTTTTTATAACAATATCTCAAAAACATCATTAATAGCTAGTGACGGGTGCTTAGTAGAAGATTTTTATCAAGAAAGCGCTCTGAATAGATGCCTAAATAAAATAAATGATCTTTGTGATGAAGATATTTCTATTCAAACCGTTTGGCTAGAAATTGCTTTGAATATTTATAATCCATATAAATATATTAATGATTTGAAAAATCAAAATTCAAATAAATATATTTATACTGGCTTAGAGCTAAACGGTAAAATTATTCAAGCATGTCAGAAGATAGAGAAAAAAATTTTCAAGAGAGCTATTTTTAATAAAAAAACCAATACTGTAAATTGGATTGACATAAAGTTGGATCAAGATTGGAATGTGGGAATCCTAAATAATAATATGTACGATGGATTGCCTGGTATATTCATATTTTATGTGGCTCTTAAATACATTACAAAGAATCATAAATATGACTATGTAATTGAATGTATAAAAAATTCAATTTATACAATACCATCTGAAGATATATTGTCAGCTTTTTTTGGAAAAGGAAGTTTAATATATCCTTTACTTGTAGATTACCGCTTAAATAATGATATAAACTCTTTAAATGTAGCCGTAGAAATTGCAGACATGTTGATTGAAAAGAAACCGATAAATAATGGCGAGTTAAAAAATGATTGGATCCACGGGCATAATAGTATAATAAAAGTTTTATTATTGTTATCCGAGATAACAGAGGATGAAAAATATAGAAAATTTTCATTAGAAATTTTTGAAAAATTATCCGAAGAACCCTATTTTAATTTCAGAGGATTCGGACACGGTATATATAGCTATGTCCATCTTCTATCAAAATTCAATAGGATAGATAAGGCAAATTCTTTACTTCATAAAATTAAAGAATCATACTTTGAAGAAGAACCTAAAAACAATAGTTGGTGTAAGGGAACTGTAGGTGAACTTTTAGCGACAATTGAATTATATGATGATAACATTTCAAATATAGATATTAATAAAACCATAGCATATAAAAATAAAGATTGTCTGTGCCATGGAAATGCAGGTACTTTAGAAGGGCTAATTCAATTAGCTAAAAAAGATCCTGAAACTTATCAGTATAAAAAAAATAAACTTATTAGCTATATGCTAAATGATTTTGAAAAAAAATAATACACTAAAGGTTGCCGGAAGTGAGTATTTAGAATCACTAGGATTCTTTGTAGGAATCAGTGGTGTGGGTTATGAATTATTGAGAAACCTAGATTCTGAAATTCCGAATGCATTACTTTTTGAGTTATAAGAGGTGTAATTATGAAAAGATTGAAGTACGTTGCGCAAGGAGAGCATAGTGAATGTGCTTTGGCATGTATCACTATGCTACTTAATTATTATGGTAATCAAAGTACACTAGTAGAACTAAGGGAAAAATATGGGGTGCCCAAAGGAGGACTAACTATCAAGAATATTCGTACTGTCTTTGACGAATATGGATTTGATGTATCGACATTTAAATCAAGTTTTTCAAATTATTTAGATCTTCCGACTCCTGTAATAAGTTATTGGAATAATCAACATTTTGTGGTCATAGAGAAAATAAAAAAGAAGAAAGTATTAATCTTAGATCCTGCAAGTAATAAACGCTGGATTGATATTTCAGAATTCAAAAAAAATTTTTCAAATATATTAATATACGCACATAAGAAAAAGACTAAAAAAGAAGGCAAAAGGAAACAGTTTTTTTTAAAGTCATTTATTTTTACAAAATTCAAAAGATATTTCTTTAGTTTAATAATATTATCATTTGTTTCACAACTTTTATTACTCTTAATTCCTATTGCAACAAAGTATTCGATAGATAATATTAGATCTTTTCAAGAAATTCCTACCTATGTTCTGTTATTAATATTAACTAGTTTTTTTTCTGTTTTATATGTAGTTCAATCCTTAAAAAGCTCTGTAGTAGCAGAATTTCAGTATGAATTTGATTTTAAATTAATGTTTTCTTATATTGATAAACTTTTTAGTATGCCACTAATGTATTTTAGTAATAGATCAACTGGAGAATTAGTGTTTAGAGCGAACTTAAATATTTATATTAGGCAAATATTGTCTCAAAAGGTAATAACAACTTTAATAGATAGTCTTTTTTTAGGGATATATTTGTTTTTAATGGTTAACTATTCTATTTTACTGACAATAATAGCTCTTGTTCTAATCTCTTTAATAGCTTTTTTAAGTATTATAAATTCGCATACAATAAAAAGATTTGTAGATAAAGAAATAATGGAACAAGGAAACGTCCAGAGAATTATTACAGAAGCAATTGAAGGAATTGAAACCATTAAATCTGCTAATGCAGAAAAGAGTTTTTTGTTAAATTGGAAAAACATGTTTACGTCTCAACTATTAATTACAAAAAATAAAAATAGATATATAGCTATTTTTGGAATATTACCAGAAATCATACAAAGTGTAATGCCAGCTCTATTTTTAATAATAGGTATTAAATTAATAATCAACAATTCTTTGTCATTAGGATCACTAATTGGTTTTGTTTCTATAGTAACAATGGTTATGAAGCCAATTCTAAGTTTGGTTTCCTCTTATAATGACTTTCTACTATTAAATGTATATTTTCAAAAATTATCTGAAGTTTTAACTTATGAAGAAAAAAATGATTTTAATAATAAAAAAGGAAATGTTGGAAAAGAAGAGTTTATTTATAGGGTTAATAATGTTTACTATACTATATCTGTTTTTGAAAAAAATATTTTAAATGGTATTTCTTTTGACATAAGAAAAGGGGATAAAGTTGCTATTGTTGGTAGAAGTGGGTCAGGGAAATCTACTTTACTAAAACTATTGGCTGGATTGTTACAACCTTCTAATGGAGAAATATTGTATGAAGGCTATCCTTTATCAAACAACTCCAATAATAGAAGAAACATTTTTTATGTTAATCAAAATGCGCATATTTTTAATGAAACTATCGAAAAAAATATTTCTTTAGAGTTTAAACCGAATTCTTCTATAAATGAGAAAAAAAGACTAAAAGAAAGTATGAGTAAATCAAAAATGGATGAGGTACTTTTAGGAATTCCTCAGTATGAGAAAACTATAGTATCAGAAAATGGTAGTAATTTCTCTGGTGGTCAAAGGCAAAAGATTGCTTTAGCTAGAGCGTTCTATTCTAATGTGAATACATTACTTTTAGATGAACCTACATCTGCAATGGATAATATTTCAGAATTTGAAGTTTTTTCTAATTTATTAGATGAGAAAAGAACAGTTATTACTGTTGCTCACAGAATTAGTACGGTGAGAAACTTTGATAAAATTATATTAATGGATAATGGTGAAATAGTATGTATTGGAAAGCATGAAGATCTTATTGAAAATAGCGAGTTATATCGTTCACTGTATTACAAAAAACAACAATTTGGAGGTACAAAATGAAAAAAAGAGGATTGACTTATATTTTAATCTCATATATTTTTTTAACATTAGGAACAACAGGTTATGCATCAGATCTCTCAAATAATATTTCATTTTTTATTGATAATTCGCAAACAACTGCTATAGAAGAAATTGAGTCTGAATTATCTTCTGAAAAAGTAGATTATATACAGGAAATAGGATTAGTTAGTTTTAAAAACCTGGATGATAGTGATAGGAAGTTTATAGGTAAATATTTTAATGTTTCGGAAGGGAAAAAATTACCAGATTTTAAACCTGAAGAAGTTAATAGTTCTATTTTAAACATTAATATTTTAAACAAAGATTTTAAGTCTTTTAATTGGCCATATAAAAAAATTTTATCTCATATTGATCCAGTGAAAGAACAACTAGGGAAAGATATAACCATAGCTCTAATTGACTCGGGGATTGATAGGCTTCATCCTAATCTTCAAGACAATAACCTAAGATTAAAAAACTATGTTAATGATATTGAGTTAGATGAATATGGTCATGGTACACAAGTTGCTGGAGTAATAGACACGATTGCTCCAAGAGTAAATTTAAATTCTTATAAGGTGATGGATGGGACAGATGGAAACTCTATAAATATGCTTAAAGCTATAGTTGATGCTACAAATGATCAAGTAGATATAATAAATGTGAGTCTTGGATCATATAAAAATATGGAAATAGACGACGAAAGATTTACTGTAGAAGCATTCAGAAAAGCTGTTAACTATGCAAGAAAAAATAACATTCTAATTGTTGCATCAGCAGGAAATGAGTCGCGTGATATAAGCACTGGTAATGAAAAACATATACCAGGAGGACTAGAGTCTGTAATTACCGTCGGAGCTACAAAAAAGAGTGGTGATATTGCTGACTATTCTAATTATGGGTCTAATGTATCTATATATGGTCCTGCAGGAGGATATGGTGACAATTACAAAATAACAGGACAAATTGATGCTCGTGAAATGATGATGACTTATTACCCTACATCGCTAGTTTCTCCACTAGGCAAAGCTGCTGACTTTCCAGATGGTTATACACTTTCTTTTGGAACAAGTTTAGCAACTCCAGAAGTAAGCGCAGCTTTAGCAGCTATTATGTCAAAGAATGTAGATAATTCTAAAGATTCAAATGAAGTATTAAATACTTTATTTGAAAATGCTGATTCTTTTATAGATAAAAATAGCATGCTTAAATACAAAGAGGTGAGAATAAAATAGATGAAATTTATATCTCCGATGATCTTTACGTTACTTCTCGTAATCTTTACTCTTGTTTTTGAATTAAATTTAGTGTCTACTGCATACTTTTCCTTGTTATTGTCTATCTTTGTACATGAGTTAGGTCATTTAGTTTTTGGATTATTTAATAAAGTTAGACCAGAGTCATTAATATTTGGGTTTATAAAACTTTCGTGGGAAAAACAGTTTAAGGTTAGATTAAATACACAGTGGGGATTTTTTGGTGGATTATTTAGATATAAACCAACTACGTTTAATAATAAGAAAATTCTGAGGTTGTTAACCGGAGGACCAATATTTAGTCTTTTTTTTACATTAACTTTTTTTGTAAAAATTGAATTTTTTCAATATTTTTCTTTATTTAATTTTTCAATATTCTTGATTACTGCAGTTCCTTTTAATTTTAACGGGTTTATGAATGATGGATACAATATATATAAATTAGTTACTAAGGATTATATTTTCGAAATGTATTATATTGTATCAAATAGCTTACTTAATAAATATAATCAGTCAACTTTCTTAAATAGCAATGAGGTATGCAAAATAATAAAAAAAAATAAAGAATTACCATTATATGTGCTAAATACATTCTTACTGTATGTTATATATGAGTATTTAATAGACAAAAATAATAGGAAATTAAAACTAATATACCCAATACTTAGTAAAGAAGACAAGATACTGAATAATAAAAGTTATTTACAGAATTTTTATTTAGCTAATTTGTATATGATAGAATATATCTTATCTGTAGATAATAAACAAACTTTTAAAAAAATTAATTTAAAAATTCTAGACTCAATTAGTAGATCTAGAATTAAATATCTAAACTTTAAATGCTCAAAAAGTGCTGATGATGAAATAAGCCAATCAATGACAGAATTTAGCAATATCATAAAAAATTATTCAGATCAAACGTCAACTATGATTATAGCAGAAAAACAATGGGTTCAAAATTGAGATAAGAAACCAGCTAGACTGTCGACGTAAAATGATAGGCTAAAAAAAGTGATGTGTGCTTGCTACGATTTTTATACAGTATTTCATGATGTAATAAATAAATTTTCTATTAAAATATATTAACTAAAAGAACCAACAGGGTATACCCTGTTGGTTCTTTTGATTTACGAATTCAAACAGCATTTTTTATATTTTTTTCCACTACCACAATAGCAGGGAGCATTTCGTCCTATCTTCTTTTTCTTAACACTATGTTTAGATCCGATATTTGTTTTAACATTCAAGTGGGGAATACATCCACTTAAAATAAGATTATTTCTTCTTAGATTATAAACTAGCTCTAAAATGTAAATTACTACACTGAAGTTATCTATACACAATGAAGCAAATTCCATTAAATACAGTTTTTCAACATTTTCTCTATCATGAAATTTAATTATTTGTGTCGTGTAATCAATCTCACTGTCAAAGTGTTGAATAGCATTTCTTAATTTGTTTTTTAGACTTATTACTGGGATACTAAAAGGTTCATCATTATTCATCCATTCTAATTTTTTTCCTTTAAATACTTTGAGATACTCATCATAAGATTTACCGTTCTCACATTTTTGATAGTCTCCTCTGACTTCAATATTATTTAATGCAATTACGATATCAACATTTTCTAATATCCATTCGTAACTTTGCGCATAAAATGTTGTTAATTCTTCAAAATTAGCGGTCATTATACCATACTTATCCATATCAACATTATTCATTTTATCAGCATAACGCAGAGAAACAACCGGAATTAACTGATCGTATATTTTTGCAAAAGACTCTATTAGTTTGAATGCTTTTTTTTCAATATTATCTAATTTTGATTCTATTTTTATTGAGTACTCCATATATTTAGGAAGTTTACTCTTATCTTCCAACATTAAATTTGCCAAGCTAATATATCTAGAAATTGAATTGTCTCCAACAATGACACTAATACCAGTAGTTGCAATAAGCATTTGATGTAATGCCATACATGCATCAAGCATATTACGGACTTCGGTTACTCCTATATGGGGATATTTAGAAAGTTCTTTATTTATTTTTGGTTTTAATAGACGTAATTGGTTATTCCAAAAAAGATTGTAATTAATCTTTAAATCAGACCAATGTTTCTTGTAATAATTTGAAAAAAACATTGCATTCTTAGTTGAGTTTTTACTTAAAAGTATATCATTATAAAAATTATGAGCTCTTATGAAAGGAGAAAGTTCCACATTATCTAATCCCATAGTTTTTTTTTTAATTTTTCGCGTAGGAAACTCAGCTGATAGCTCAACTGAATAAAATTCATTTTCATACTCGTCAATTTCGCAAGCATTATCTAATTTTATATAATAATTTTCAGCATCTTCAAGTATTACTTTTCCATTAATAAGAATATCGCAGTTTGGACAGTTCACATGAAATGGTATGTTAAAATATCCTAACTGAATTCTTAGATTTATTGTTGTACCACATGTACTACATGTTATAAATTTGTTATCAACCATAAATTTCCCCCGCTTATTAAAGTTTTTAATGTACTAAGTATAACTCACTTTCAAACAATTTTCTTACAATTTTTTTAGTTTATCAAAGGACTATATCTTAAATTTATCTTGCGAATTCTTGTTTCTATTAATCAGACTGACAGCTGCTTTTCTTGATAAACCACACACAACTCCTTCCAACGCACGTTCCATTTTCGTTTGTTTTTCGGTTCTTTCCTTTTTACTTTCATGATATAACTTATTCAAATCGATTTTTTCAGTCATTTTCTACATCCCCTCTTCTATTAATGTTTTTTTGTCTTGCTAAACTCAACCATTCTGTTACTTTAGATTTTTTATTGCTAGAAAACGTGTCTAGTAAATACACACAAGAATTAAATACACATAGCATCGAAATAGTTTTTTCGGATAACAAACTTAACAATATAATTTTAAATACTAAAACTAATTATAGCTGGGTCGTTGTTCCTGAAGATATCTCACTCATTGCACTTAAACAGCTTCCTAAAGAAATAGGGTTATTAAAAATTTCATCTAAAAGAATAATACAAGTTGTTAGGAATGCAGCACTTACTAATGAAACTAGTAAATTAGATATTTTACAAGCATTCATCGTTAAAACTATATAAATTAATATCTTACATGTAGAAAAAAAGTGTTTATTATACATCATCAATAATCTATCATGACGATGCAGCATATCTCAAAAATGGCATTGAGTTTATTTTTACCATATGAAAAAATGGGAATAGCAAGTGTCTTTATATTTTTGATTGTTATGTAGATTTCGTGCTAAAATACATTGAAAAACTTAGCATGAAAGTTGAAAGAGTTATTGAAAAAGAAGATTAATAATTAATAGGAGGTGAATTCAGTTGTTAGAAAACAAATTAGGTATTATTAACCAACTTGAGTTAAACAGAGTTGAGGAACGTGTTAGTAAAGAAAATGCAAAACGATTATATGACTCTGGAGATATTGACAGAATAGAAGTTGGAACATTCAAAGGACTATCATATATCCATAATTATTTGTTTGAAGATATTTATGAATTTGCAGGTAAAGTAAGAAGTCAAAATATTTCTAAAGGAAATTTTCGCTTTGCACCAGTAATGTACCTAGAAATCGCTTTAGAACATATAGATAAAATGCCCCAAAGAAATTTAGATGAAATTGTAGCCAAATATGTTGAAATGAACATTGCACATCCTTTTCGTGAGGGCAATGGTAGAGCAACGAGAATATGGTTAGACTTAATTCTGAAAAAAGAATTAAAGCGGGTTGTAGATTGGAACTTAATTAATAAAGAAGATTACTTGTCTGCAATGGAAAGAAGTCCGGTCAAAGATTTGGAAATCAAATATTTAATCTCAAATGCTTTAACTGATAAAATTAATGATAGAGAAATCTTCATGAAGGGTATTGATATTAGCTATTATTATGAAGGATACACCGAATACAATGTTGATGAATTATAAATAATCTCGTTTGCAATACAAAATTATTAAAAACTATATAATTAATAATATAACAAAACGGAAGGAAAGGCATTTAAAAAGTGAGTATAGATAAAGAAAGCTATCCTATCAACGTAGGATTCCCAAATTTTATAACATATAGACAAAGCGCTAATACATTATTTAATTTTATGAGAGATATAAATTATTTAATTACTGACATTGAAAATATGAAATTATATCCTAGATATGTCATTGAAGATGTTGAATATTTAAAATTAAAAATAGGAAATAGAAGAATTAAGAATGTTGCTTTTCCTATGCTTTGCTTCTGTGATATTCATCTACACATGCTTCCTCATCACGTAGAAAAAGATGAAAAAACTGGAAGTGATGGATATGGTAAATACGGTATAGGATTGGATAAAGAATGGTGTGAATCGCAAGGATTTCAACCAATTAGTTATATAAATGAAAATTCTGTTAGATGTAAAGAATTAAGTGATATATTCAATAAAGGGCTTGAATCACTTGCTAAAGGTTTAGATCTAGATGAGGATTTCTATGATTTCATTTTAAATCAAGTAAAATTATCTAAACCATTAAATGGTCAAATGAGAATGAATAATAAAAACATAAGAAAAAATTTTCATGATGAAAAAGAATGGCGCTTTCTTCCTAACGTATCTAAAGTTAATATGAGTAGTTTTTTAAATGATGCTACAATGCCAAAAAAAATGAATCCAGATGTCTTAAAAAAGATGTCCGATGCATTAACAACCGAAGATACCACTCATATTAATCTTACTGTTGAGGCTATAAAATATATCTTTGTAAATACTGTAGAAGATCGCAACAAACTTTTACAAACTATTAAAAATAAGTTTGCTGACAATGTTGAAAATGCATTAATTTTAGCTAGTAAAATTGTTGTCTATCAAGAAACTGTGGGGGATTGGTAAAATGGGATTTAAAGAAGCTTTTGAAGAAGAAAATGAAATAGAACTTAGCGTAGGACCCAAATCATGGCAAATTTATATTAACAAAATTGCTCCTAAAAACACACATTATGAGTATGATAAAAACTCACAACAATATATGCTCGTACCAAATAATACAGAAGAAAAAGTATCTTTTAAATTAAAACTTAAGCTTCCGAAAGAATTAAAAAATATCAAAATAGAACATCCTAACGATTTGAATACCTTACTCTATAGATATCAAAAACCTGTAGAAATCTCTATTTCTGAAGCAAATATAGGAGAAAGCTCTATAGAACCTCATAATCTTATGAAAGCTTTTGGCCAGGAAATAAAAGAACAAAACAAAAAATATTACCTTATTCCTGAAAAATTTGGTGAGGCTGAAAAAATTCCTGTTAAATTTAATAACGTAACATATGATTTTTGGATAGAGCAAAAGCCTTATCCAAGTTTAGAAAAGGTAATTTTTGAATCCAATACTGATGATATATTTTTCTTAAAATTGATTATGAATCAGACTACTCAAAAATTGAATATTTCTCTTACTTACAATTTCAAAAAATCGAATAGCTTGGATGAATTATATAGAAATCACAAAAAATTAAAAAATTTTGCAAGTGGTAGAATAGAAATTTTTGGAAGCGAACTTGACTTATTTGATCAAAGTGAATTAAAAAATATACAAAACATGATAGACTTTTATACGAAGTTATACGAAGTTCAAGAATTCATCAATAATAGTAAAAAAGAAAACACTATTAAGTTTGACATAACTCAATCTGTTACTAATTCAGATATAATTAATTTAGAGAGACTATATATTTCACTAATTTTAGATAAATATTATTTTTATCCAGAAAAAAGTAGACTATTTTCTTTAACTTTGACAGAGGATATAAAAAATAAGATAGACAAAACAAATAAATTTGCAATGCTAGGATACACTCAAGTTGATATACATTTACTTAACGAGAATATAGAAATGATAGAACAGTTTGTATTTAAAGAAGTATCATCTATCGCCAGTGCACCAAATGAAAATACCTCTGATACTAGTAAATTAGATTTCAATATAGAAGGAGATCAGTTCACGTACAGAAAACTATTATTTGATGATGTACAAAATGATGATATGGGTGTTATTATTTCAGAATTAGAGTACGCTCAAAAGATTGGTTAACTCTGTGAAAATATAATTAACCAATCTTGACTCTCTTATTTAATAGTGTAGTACCAGACTAAGATTTATCATATTAGCCCGTAATCAGAATCAACATAAAATTCATTATTGGAAAACGGCTGAAGATACATTAAAAAGAGAACTAAGAAAAATTAAAACCTATTTGATGATTAGTTATATAATATCTCATTTGATCTGCATTTTACTCAGTGGTTTTATTTCAGTTTTTAGTTATTTTAAAATCGCTAAAATGCTATTAAACAAACATTTTAGCGTCACATTTTATGTTATAATTCATCCACTATAATATACTCCTACATGTCAAAATAAAATGCAACGAACCCCAATCTTATGACCGGGGTTTTTGTTATGTTATTCTACTTTTTTAACTGAGAGATCACTTAAACTAACTAAGTTTAGAGTTAATTAGTCTTGTTAGTAGCTTTTGAAGTAAGTCAGTTTCTTCAGAGGAAAAGTCTTGGAGTACCTGTTTATTCATTTTTTCCGTTGCTCTCTCTATATCTGCTCTCATTGTATCTGCTTTTTCTGTTGTGGTGACAAACACCACACGTCGATTATCAGGATCAACTTCTCTATGGATTAATTCCAGTTTTTGCATCTTATCTAGAATTCCTGATACTGTGGGTGCTTCTAAATGAAGTCTTAGGCCTATTTCTTTAGGTGTCATTTTATTATTATTCTTGGACCATATACAGGTTAATATCCCCACTTGCGCTGGCGTAATGCCTTGTTCTTCTAATAATTTACTATAGTATTTAAAAACTTTATGTTGAGAAACACTTAGCAAGAAATTTATACAATTCTCTACCATGGAATAACTACCTCCAATACTTATTTGACAGAACAATAGTAACATGTTAAATTCTAATTGCAAATAGTTTTGTTGCAAAACTATTTTGTCAAAGAAGCTATTGATTAAAGAAAGGAAGAAAAATTATGGATACTTTTAAAGCATTGGTTGTGCGAGAAGAGGAAGGGCGAGTTACTTATCAAGTGGAGCAACAAACAAAAGTTGATATGTTAGATACTGGTGAAGTCTTAATAAAAGTAGCATTTTCTTCAGTAAATTACAAAGATATGTTAGCTGTACAAAAAAATGGTGGCGTAATACGTAGTTATCCTATGATACCTGGAATTGACTTGAGTGGAACTGTTGAAGAGTCTACAGATTCGAGATATTCAAAAGGTCAGCAAGTCTTAGTAACTGGATATACTATGGGAATGAGTCATACTGGAGGATTTTCAGAATATGCAAGAGTTCCTTCTTCTTGGGTTGTGCCGTTGCCAGAAAACTTGTCAATGAAAGACGCAATGATTTTTGGAACAGCTGGCCTTACTGCTGCATTATCAATTTTTGAGTTAGAGAAAAATGGAATGGATAAGGATCTTGACCAAGCCATTTTAGTCACCGGGGCATCTGGTGGGGTAGGTAGTATTGGTTTACAAATCCTTTCAAAAATCGGCTATAAAAATATCACCGCCTTGGTTAGAAAAGAAAACCAAATTGAAGTTGTAAAAAAATTAGGAGCCACCCGCGTTATTCTTTTGAGCGATTTTGAATTTGATCAAAAACCATTATCTAAGCAAACATTCCATTATATTTTGGATACTGTTGGTGGTAATTTGGTTTCGAGCTTACTTCCATATGTGTATTATCAAGGAAGCGTATCGTTGTGTGGAAATGCCGGAGGACTGACATTAAATACAACTGTGTTGCCCTTTATTTTACGTGGTATTAATCTCATTGGTATTGATTCAGTAAATATCTCACATGAGTATAGACAAATGATTTGGACAAAGTTAGCACAGGAGTGGAATATAACTGATACAACTCTATTTACTAGTATTTTATTGGAAGAACTTCCTAGCACTATTCAATTACTAAAAGAAGGAAAACATATTGGACGGACAATCGTTGATCTTCAACAATAGCCGCTAATATAAACAAAAGCAAACAATATGTAAGGAGAACACACTTGACATGAGCTATAATCACTTAACCCCAGAAGAACGTGGTAAAATAGAAGCTTATCTTGACGAAGGCGTTTCTCAAGCCGAAATAGCAAGACGTTTAAACCGTAACCGTTCAATGATTTCCAGAGAAATCCGTAGAAATAGAGAAGAGAGAAAAGCAGACAGCCTGGCAGCATTACGCTACCAGGCTTCAAGTGCCGGCAATTTAGCCCGTATGAGAAAAAGAAACTGTGGAACTACTACCAAAGCAACTGTTCATAACACAAAAACTATTTTAAAGTACTTAAAGAAAAAATACTCTCCAGAACAAATCGCTAATGGTGTACGCAGGCAGCATTAACGTATCTACAAATACTATCTATAACTGGATATATTCCGGTTTAATAAAGTTTCCGATAAAGAAGCTGCGACTTAAAGGAAAGAGATATCGAAGAAAAAACAGCGGGAGATTACTGAAGAAAACTCCTTCACCGCAATTTTATGAAAATCGATTGGTCACTGATCGACCTGAAACAACTATTTTAAGGACTGACTTTGGTAATTGGGAAGCTGATACAGTGCTTTCTAAACGTGGTGTAGAAACTTGCCTGGCTACATTCGTAGAACGAAAATCACGACACTACGTGGCCATTAAAATAACTCGAAAAGATAGCGTTTGCATGTTGGCTGCTATGGAACGTTTGATTGAAATGTATCCAACGGCTGTGAAATCAATTACCTGTGATCGTGGAGTTGAATTTGTGAATTTTCATAACGTAAGCTACATGGAAAATACTTATGGAACTAAAATCTATTTTGCGCATCCATATGCGCCACATGAACGTGGATCGAATGAATATCATAATGGATTGCTTAGAGAATACTTTCCTAAGCCCACAGACTTTAATAAAATATCTCAGACAAAGATCAATCAATCAACAAATGAAATCAACGATCGGCCAAGAAAGCTATTCAAATGGAAATCAGCGAACCACAAATTCCATCTAGAGTACGCTAAAACATGAAAATAATGTTATTCAATGAAAAGCATTTCCAAACAAACCATTGAAAAAAGCGGAACAAAAGTACACAATGAAAATACCCAAGAATGTTATTAAGTTTTTATTAATATGTTGTATTTAATATTGACAAGTGCCCTTTTTACTCTACTTTTTATAATATATCTTATGTAAACTAATAAAATTTGAATTTTATTTTATACACACTCGATAATAGATCAATTTTATGGTCCTCCGCATTTACGATTGCACAAGAGAAACATAAAGTCGACCTATTAGCATTTCTTTTCAATTCAAACATTAGAAAGTTTCTACCTCTGCTACTAAAAAATGAAATTATCTATTTAAAATTTAAAACGGTAAATCTGATTCATCCAAATTGGAAAATGGATCAGCCTGTATTGGAGCTTTATATTTCTCCATAATAACAGATATCTTTTTTTCATTTTTTAAAAAATACCTTTTAAATTTCTTATAGTCCTCTGAAATCAAAATATAGCGTGATGGATACTCATCAAAAGAAGAATCGTATTCTTCTTTCAAGATTCCCGATTTACTTAATTTTTCTAGTACATCAAATACTCTACCACTCAAGTAACTCCTTAAATTGTTATCACTTTCCCATTGAACTACTTTTCTATAAGTTGAATTATCAGTTGAAAAGATAGAATTTTCATCCATAAACGCATATATTAGCAGCAATCTTTCATCGTTGTCAAATTCTATTGGATCAAAAATATCTAAGTTGTCATCAAAATCTTTATCAGTTCCGGTAACTTTTTTGTTAATTACTGAAGGTGTCTTGTAAGAAATAGAATCTAAATCAAAGCGTTTTGATTCTAAATTATTTTGTGCTTTCTCAATTAAATAATTAACTTTTTTTGTGAGAAACCTTCTGATATTGTCTTTGCTATATGTTCCATAAAAACCCTTATCTTCTAAAGAGTCCCTGTACTTCTTAACTTCTATATACTCTTCAGCCAAAACTTGTGGAACTGGTTCATCTAAGAAAAAAACCCCTACCTCGCCTTTGCTATTTTTATAAAAGTAATCAATTTCTGCTATAGTTCCCGATCTATAATTATCAACTGGAGAACCCAACTTATGGCCAAAAATCGCTAATAATATATCACTATTTTCTACAATTTGTTTATTAATAACACTTTGCCCAGAGCTATTATTTATATAAGTAGGAATCGCATTCGTTTCCCATCGAATTGGCATCAAAATTACTTTTGTATTATCTGTATTTTCTATATTCCATCTATATATGGTTTCTTCTACTTCATTCCTCTTTGCTGCTATATCACCTGGTGATGCTATAAATACTTTTATTAGATTTATGGTTTTCATTTATTGTACCTTTCTCTTTATGTCTCTTTAAAGTAATTTTTGTATAAAATTTATTGACTTTCACACTATAGGACAATTTTTATCTATTTAGTACAAAAAGGCCCACTAAACTAATTGATTAGTTAGGAGCCTATTATAGGTATATTTTCAACTCGCTTTTAAGCAAATTCTACTACCAGCTTTTTGCCTAATGCCCTAGCGATATCATCAAGTTTATCGAAAGATACGTTATCCCCTCTCTCAATTCGAGCAATAGTAGATTGAGTTGTATGTGCTTTTTGTGCAAGCTCCGCTTGAGTTAGGCCTGCTTCCTCCCGTGCATGATAAAGAGCAACCGCAGTTTCGAGTTTTCTTCCTTCACGGTCATATGCTTCTGCAAAATCTTTGTCTTTTTGCTTTTCTTCAATCAATTTTTTAATCATCATTTGTGAACCACTCCTCTCTAAGTTCTTTTGCATGTTTAAGTTCACTTATTGGTGTTTTCTCCGTTTTTTTAGTAAATCCATGGGTAATGACATACCTTCCATTGACCACATGGAAATAGATAGCTCTTTGGATGTTTGATCCTACCTTACTTCTTAATTCGTACAAATTAGTGTCTAATTTTTTCACCCATTTCAAACGTTGAGCTACTAGCATCCCATTCTTTTCTGTTTCTTCAATTGTACGTAAAAGTTTTGCACTATCTTTTTTTGGTAATGTTTCCAACCATTCTAAAAATTCATCGTGACCATTAGGTCTTTTAAATGTTTCAAAAGATATTTTTTTCATACCTAATTATATCATATATCGATTTAATTTAATAGTTTATAATATATTCGAATCTATTTTTCGTTCAGCATTTTATACTTAGTAAAAAGATACTCACACAAAATCAAAGAAGAATTTGCAGCAAGTATTGCTTCTTCTTCTTTGATTATTATTCTTCTGGAACCATGAGCATGAGCATCTCCTTGACTGTTCCTCATTTCAAGTATTTTATCTGATAATGTATTGAGTGCTCCAATGAGTGCTTTAATTCTATTATCCATATCTGTTTCAGTTTTAATATTAAGACGCTCAAATGCTTCTTTTCTTAATTCTTTTGATTTAAATAAATTAGTATTAACAATCGATCCTTCCGTATGTTCAATAATAAATTTTAAAACTTCATCAATTAAGGTATTTGCTTTTGTCAGAACAGAGTCAAAATCTTTGTTTTTAATATCTGTTTGAATCCTAATTGGTAGCTGTCGGATATAAAGTAAATCAATCTCGCTTGAAAACTTTGTTTTTCTTAATATAGTTGAATCATCTTCTTTAAATGCATCCTCCAAAAGTAACTGAACTATTGGATTCATTTCATTAGATTCATATTGCTTGTCTTGATCCATAATATCTTTTAAGGAATGGATTAACTTATTCTTTAACGAATCATCAAATTGATCATCGACAAGAAACTTTTGAAAGGATACTCCCTTTGAACCTCCATAATGATTTTGTAGTTCAACACCTACGATTTTTTTTGTAAATATGTTCCACGTTACATTGTTAAAGTTCAAAATATATCCCGCCGAACCAACTGAAAAATAATTTGCTAATTGTTTTGCTTCATCTATAGTCATCATTTACTTATACCTCTTAAATTGTATGTTGGATTATTTTCAAATAATTAATACCAAAGATACACTGTTCAAATAAAAATGATATAATATTTGACTCATCGACTAATAGATTGGGAGCGTCAATAATTTTGTGTAAATGATTCTTCCCTACTGCAGATTGTTTCTAATTCTCAATCAGTTGGCTTAGCATTTGTTCAAGTTCGCCTTCGGCCTGTTGAAAGCCTTTATGACTGCGACCTAGGAATTTTTGGTTGTAAGTATCAAAAGACGAGACTAAGAAACGTTCCAGCGACTCTTCGTTTTGGAACTGTTCCTTGCGGTGGCTGTATTTCTTGATTTGCTTATTAAAGGATTCAATCAGGTTCGTAGAATAAATACTCTTGCGTATGGCCAAGGGGAAATCATAGAAAGTGAGCAAGTGATCGTTCGAAAGAATCGATTCAACCCCTTTTGGATAGCTAGTTTTCCATTTTTCCGCAAAAGCACCACGTGCTTCCAACGCCACCTCTTTAGATGAGGCTTGATACATCATTTTAAAATCATCACAGACTTCCTTACGATCATCGACACGCACTTTGTGACTGATATTACGGGAAACGTGTACACAACAATGTTGAAAACGAGCTTTGGGATAGAACCGACTAATCGCTCCTACCATCCCCTTTAAGCCATCCGTGATGAACAGGAGGACATTTTTCAAACCGCGCTCTTGAAGGTCCAATAAAATTTCCTCCCAAATCATGATGGATTCAGTCGGTGCAATCGCATAGCTCAATACTTCCTTTGATCCGTCCGGGCGAATGCCAACTGCGATATGAATAGCTTCCTTGGCGACGGTTTTCCGCTTTAACGGAATATACGTTGCGTCCATATAAATAGCAGCATAACGGTCATGAAGCTCCCGTCCTTTAAACGCCGTTACCTCTTCTGTAAATGATTTTGTTATATTGGACATGGTTTGGGGCGTGTAGTGATGCCCATACATTTTCTCAATCAAGTCTGCGATTTCCGACATGGTAATACCTTTTCGGAAGAGGTGAATGACGGTCTCCTCTAACGTGTCATTCGTCCGTCTATAAGCAGGAACAGTCTGTTGCTTGAACTCGCCATTGCGGTCGCGCGGAATCTGGAGATGAAGTTCCCCATACTCGGTCTTGACCGTACGGTCATAGGAGCCGTTACGAGAATTACCCGTGTTAAAACCAATGCGATCATACTTTTCGTAATCTAGGAAAGCCGTTAACTCCGTTTTGAGAAGCGTATTGACTGCTTTCTCCAAATGGACACGGAATAATTCATTCAAATCGCCTTTGTTCGCTAGAGTCTTTAGAATTTCTGTAGTAAAATCGTTCATAGGGAAGTCCTCTCTTCTGTGAATGTGTTGTGGTAACTCTATTCTACAGAAGGGACTTCCTTTTTTGTATAGTTTTATTCATTTACACAAAATATTTTACACTCTCCACAAATGTTCAACTATGAACAATTACGTATCTGTATAAATTATTCTAATACAGTATTGTATTGTTTGCTTGATAGCAAAAAAAATAATACGAACAAGAATCCTATAATCCTTGTCCGTATTAAATCCCAAGCTACTATTCTTTTTTATCCTGAAACTAGAGTCTCTTTACTCTTCTGTGTTATAATCATATTCAACAAGGTCATCTATACCTGTTATTCCTAATTGTTTAAAAATCAAATATTCTTTGGCGATGTATGCATTCCATTCGAGTCGCTCAAGCATATCATAGGTTTTCTCTAAAGTAGCTCCAACTACTAGAACACCATGTTTTCGTAACAGATAGGATTTCGGTATAGCTTGATCTTGTCTTACTTCTTTTCTAACTTTTTCAGCTAACTCAGGAGTGGTTGCTGGAGCAAATTCCAGACATTTGATTTCTCCCATTTTTTGAGTTCCTTCGCTAATATTAGGCATATCTAATCCCATACTTGCAAAAACCATTGAATTCAAAGCATGTGCATGAATTACGCAGTTAATCTTTGCATTTTCTTCATAAGCAGCCATGTGCATATTAATTTCACGTGTAATTCCACCATAACCATCAATGATATTTTTCTCTTTATCAATGACCAAAATTTGTTCTGGATTTAAATCGCAAAGATAGTTTTGAGACATTAGTGTTGGTGACATGATAAAGTGGTCATCACTTACTTTTATACTGACATTTCCTCCTGCTGCATTTGTAAATTTACGATCATACATTTTTTTGATAAATTTACACAGTTTTACTCGTTCTCCGTAGTATAGCATTATGTTTACTCACCAATCTTTCTATATTGAACTAATTTTTTTAATTCTAGAACACGTTCTTTTGAGAATCCTGTACTTAATGTTTCTTCAGCTTTAGCAGCACCAACTGCAGTTGCCAAAATTCCTATATCTTTTAAGGGTAATTTTTCCGAAAAACCGTAAACCAAACCAGAGACATACGCATCTCCACTGCCAGTATCGTTTACTGTTTTGACTCTTGGTGAATTAAATATATATTGTTCATCATTTGTTAGTAACACAGATCCTTTTTCTCCCATAGATACAGAAATACATTTCATATTGGTTAGTACTGACTTTTTCTTCTGATATACTTCAATACAATGTTCCAAAGAAAGAATTTCTTCACCTATAATTTCAGAAAATTCATAGTTATTCGGTTTGATTAAGAAGACAGCTCTTTTTAATACTTCATCTAAAAATTTTCCTGAAACATCAGCAATTAATTGAACTTTTTTTTCTTCTAACTTATCAAGTAAATAAGCGAATACTTCTACTGGTGTTTGAAGAGATGGATTTCCTGCAACTACTACCGTATCCTTAGAAGACAGTTGATTTAATTCCTGAGTGAAAAATGCATCAATAATTTGTTTGTTAATTTTAAAACCATATTCTGTAATCATGAAACTACCTTTTCCACCATCATCTGTAAGAACAATATTATTTCGCACGTCTTCTTTAGACACTGTATAGAAAGAACTTTTTGTTTGATGTTTAATTAGTAAGTTCTTTAATTCATTCCAATTATTTTCTCCGGTAATACCCGTACAGTTATTTTCTTTACCTAAGATATTCAATCCGACTGAAACATGGGTTCCTTTTCCTCCTACATCCATATATCTTTCAGCGATTCTATTATTTTTCCCTCGAGTTAATTCATCTTGAATGTGAAAAACATGATCAATTGCAGGGTTCAAAGTAATCGTATAAATCAAATAGCTCCTCTCCTTTCAATTAATAATTTTACGTGTGATTATCTCCTTTTGTTTGATAGTAAGTCAACACAGCTATCATTAAAGATAATCCCGAAAGAAATGCATTCTTTCCAAAATATCCTGCAATTAGTAGGAACATAGCTAAAAAAATGGAGCTTATATTAAAAATATTTTGTTTATTCAACATCTTATACCGCATCCATTTCTGAATCATCACTATAACGTTTTACATTTTCCTTACTACGACCAATATAGAAAATGACAAATAACGCTAACCAAGCAATTGCCAATACTATTCCCCACCAATTACCTGCCATTGCATTTGCAAAAGCAAACTTAAATTCACCATTCTCAATAGTTGCCCATGCTAGCATCGTACCTTCTTCAACATTCACTGCGCCTGTATCACGTGCTAATTGAGTAATGTATGGGGCAAAGTAAGTTCCGATATATAGAAATACTGGCGTGGTTATGATTCCATATACAAGCATTCTTAACATATTTCCCCTTCCTAGCAAATATGCAGCTACAATAATGGATAAGTTGATTAATCCTGCAAAAGGCAATACTTGGTTTCCTGGTAAAATTGCTGCAAATAATAATTCAAATGGGATTAACAAAATAGCCAGCACCCAAATTTCACTTGCTCCTGCTAAGATTGGCCAGTCCAAACCAATATACAACTCTCTTCCTTTAAATCTATTTCTCATATATTCTGATATTGCGTCTGATATAGGCGACAATGCCTGCATAAATAACTTAGAAACAAGTGGAAATAACGTTAAAGCCGCAGCCGCGTTTATTCCTAAAATCAATGCGTCTGAAATCGAATATCTACCAATTAAACCAATCGATGTACCGACAATAAAACCCATTACATGATTTTCAGAAAAAATACCGATTTTGTTTTTCAAAGCATTTACATCCATTTTTTTGTTGAAAATAGGAAATAAATCTAAAAATTTATCTACTGGATATAACAAAGCTGCAATTAATGTCATATGATGAGGTAAAGTCACACCAGGAATTCCCGTTAATTCCTGAATCTCTCTAGCCCAAATATCGCCAATTTTTAACTCAACGACTACTTGAATGGCTACAACTAGAAAAGCTAGATACAGATTTCCTGATATATAATAGACCATTACTGCACAAAATGCTTTTCCCCACACATTCCACATATCCACATTAAGTGTTTTTGTCCATTTAAATGCTAACATGATGATGTTGATAATAATTGTCACTGGAAAAGCAAGAAAAGCATATTTCCAAGCCCATGTTACCGAAGCGCCTGTCGTCCATCCACCATCAATCGCTGTTAAATTGATTCCTGTTGCTTCCGCAAAAGCTTTTGCGGCTGGTGTAATATTTCCCAACATATAATCAACAACTAAATTCATTCCAGCAAATGCTACCCCAAAAATCAATGCTGCACTGAATGCATCTTTAAATTTCATTTTTGCTACTAAACCAATTATCAACATTATGATTGGTACAAACACTGTAGCTCCCATATTTAGAATTGCCTGAAAGAAATTCGAAATTGCTTCAATCATTGACAAAATCCTCCTTTATTTTTGCAACACTTCAATTAATCGATCTAATTCTTCATCCATACCCATCCCAGTTAAAAATTTAATACCATCAAATTTAGGAACACCGTAATCTTCAGATCCTGGAGTAATAGATACATAAGCATCTGCATTTTTTATAAACGTTCTAATTGATTTAATATCAACAGCTTCAACGCTAGCATCAACTTTTCTCTCATTTAATAATCTTTGAACTTTTGAAGCAACAGTTTGACTTGTTGCGACACCGCTTCCACAAGCAACAATAATTCGTTTCATTTTCATTCATCCTTTCTCAATTTAAAGATTTTGTTGTAAAAAGTGATATAACTCTTTTGGTGATTTGACTTTTCGATATTCAGAAACCTTCTCATCATTTCCAAATATTTCCATAATTGTTGATAATAATCCCACTTGATTTTTTGGATCTGTGATTCCTAAAATTAAAATCAATTCACATGGAACTAAACTATCTGTGGTTGCCATTTGTACAAATTCAATCGGATTATTTAATTGATAGGCTGCAACAAACGGTTTTTTTACATGCTGTGGATCAGTATGGGGAATAGCGATATTAATATGCCCTAGTTCTAATCCTGTAGGAAAACTCATCTCCCTTGTCATAATTGCTGATTCAAAACTATCTTCCACATACTCTAGCATTTTCAATTTTTTAGTTGCTTCTTCAAAGAATTGCTCTTTTGTAGTAAATTTAGAATTAAAAAAAATCAACTCTTGATGAATAAAATCCGCGTACATTCATTTTCACCCCCTTTCAATTTTAATTTTATTTAAAAGTTTTATTTTTGAATCACCTCCATATGTTTTCTTATTTCAGAGATAAACTTACTGGATACTTTTTTTCCAGTAATGAATAACTCAAAGTCACTAAAAGTAAATGCACGTTGTATGCCAATTCTATTTTCCTTTTTGGAATCTGCTACTACTATTTTTTGCTTAGTAGAATTTAGAATTTTACTTTTCACATCTAGTGAAAGAACATTATTTTCAGTGAATTGATCTTCTACAGAAAAACCGCTTACTCCTATAAATGCTTTGTTAGCCATTAATGTTTCAGCATCAGCCACTGCTCTTGGTCCATACATCTCTTTTGTTCGCTTATTGAGCATGCCTCCTAAACAATAGATATCAGCATTTATTAATTGACTACATTTATCAGCTATGGGCAGACTAGCAGTAATTATTCGAAGATGGATTTCTTTTGGTAATGCATCAATGAGATACATCATACTTGTACCACCGTCTAAAAAGATAATGTCTCCTTCTTCAACTAATGAAGCAGCATATTCCCCTAATCTTCGTTTTTCTGGTACATTTTCTTCTAAACGTTCATCGAAAGATATATCTGTGTCAATTGCTTTTGCACCTCCATGAACTCGGATAATCTTATGTTCTCGTTCTAATAAAGCCAAATCGCTTCTTACAGTTTGTTCTGTGACACCAAACTTTTCAGAAAGTTCTTTTGTTGTAATACGCTTCTTTTTATTTATAAAATTTACTATATCCTTCAATCGATCTAAATTTTCCATATCTCCAACCTCTACAATTTCATTTTATTTCGTTTTATTTTCGTTTAATTTTCTTTTAACTTTCGTTTAACTCATAATAATACTATTCAAACAAAAAGTCAACGCTTTCATTAAGGATTTTGTTACTTTTTTAATTCGCCGATTGTAAAATTAAGCTAGACAACTAAAAAAAGTCATTTGTGCTACACTCAAAATAGTTCCGACGAAAGAATTATAAGGAGTGAGTACAAATGACCTATAACCATCTTACACCAACTGAACTCGTAATGATAGAAGCTTATTTCAATCAATCACCATCTGTTTCAAAAGTAGCCAATCTGTTACAACGTTCTCGACAAACTATTTATAAGGTCTATCGTTTTCTTAAATCTGGTGGAAGCGCAATGAGCTACTATAAACAATATAAGAAAAACAAACGTAACTGCGGAAGACATCCGATTATGTTATCAGATGAGCAACAGGAATACATTCAAAAAAAGGTGGCTCAAGGGTGGGCTCCTGATGTCCTTATTGGTCGAGCGGAGTTTCCTATTGCTTGTTCGGTACGTACACTGTATCGAATGTTTAAAGATAAAACCTTTGACACTCACGATTTACCAATGAGTGGAAAAGAATTCTCGAATTGGAAAAAGATTAGTAATACCAACGATATTTCAATTTATTTTGCGGATCCAGGAACACCTTCTCAACGAGGATTGAATGAACATTCAAATGGCTTATTATGTAAAGATGTTTTATATAAAGCTATGGATTTTAATGGTGTATCTGAAACCTTTATCCAATCGGTGGTATCAAAAAGAAATCACATTCCAAGGAAATCATTGAATTACAAGACACCGTTAGAAGTATTCTTGAGCTATTTAGCTGATGATGATTTGTCTAACTTAATTTGACATTTGAGAAGTATTTAAAATTTTTGTTGCCATATATAGATTTTCTTTTTCAAAAATGGGTTGATATTTGCTTTTATCCTGACTGCCATGTGTTAAGAAATTTCTTGTATTCACGCACGCTCTCACAAATCTAGTTTTAGAATCGGATAGTGACTTAGATCTGTATAAGATAGTTTCCTTTAGAATAGGGTTCGGAACAACTTTTAAGCTTTCTTTTATTCTTTTCGAGAGTGTTTCTTCTCCCGTATAATTTATTCTTTCAGAAAAGTATTTTCTGACGGGCTCTTCTGCCCCTGTTACAATTTCCATGAGTTTTTTTCTCATAAACACAATTTCAGGGCCTTCTATCTTTTCTTTCTCCAAATATATTCGATGAAAAATTTCTACATTTCTACAAGCATTGAGAAACTGTGTTTCTAAAAAGGATGTAAGTTGTAAGTCTCCTACATATGTCTGTATAATAGTCTCTAAATCTGCATAAAATGCGAACCAATTATTAATATATTTTGATAAATTATCGGCTATTGTGGCATAAGGAAATAGCTCATAAGGTCTAAGCTTTCTTGATTGAACTTTAGCATTCTGCCTGACATACATCCTATATTTTTTTCCAATAACTTTGTTACCTATATTTATCGATCCATATTCAAACTCTATAAATTTGACAGGGAGTTCAGAACCAAATAACACATAAAAAAATTGAACTACTTTATATATACATTCATATACTTCATCTAGATTCTTTCCATTATCAAAAATTAATGTATAAAAATTTTCAATACGAATACTGATATTGATATTTTCAATTGATTTTTGCTGGCTATATACATAATTTTCTTTTAGTGAGCCTTTTATTTCCTCAATTCTATATTCTCTCAACGGAATTTTTTTATGCCAAATCATATATACGTCTTTAGAATGGTCATAATCACTATTCCATATGGGAAGATTCATCCACTCATTTAATTTATAGAAACTAAATGAAACTTTTTTTATGCAACTCTCTTGGGGCTTCCCAAAAAAGTCAGGACCTATAACTATTTTTTCGCAAATTATGGTAGCGGAACCAAAAGCACCTATGTTTGAATTGATTACTCTATTATTTAATAATGTTATTCTTTCGGAATTACTAGCAATTCCATATATTACTGGGATTTCAGATAATTTATATATTGATGTATCAGTTAACTTTAGATTAATTTCATAGTTATTAGAAGCAGAGTACGTTAATACACCAGCAGAATATTCTTCAAAGTTATCCGCTAAAGACCAAATACCAGATATATCAAGATTATCGAACATAGTTGAATTTGTTGTTTTTACCATATTTAAAATACCTTCCTAAAAAAATTCTATTAAACACCTTATTGGAAACAAAAAAGATGAAAGCATGTGATAGTAATTTTCAAAACATAACTCTTTAAATCATCTAATCCAAACATTTTGAAAGTCCGATAATAATGAACAAAAGACATATAATTACATAATCATATTAAACTATGAATTTTTTCCTTCTATTATATAGGGAATTATTCTTTCATAGATCCAAACTTTTTACTGCGGTATCTTTATCTTCCTGGGTGATCCCGATATAGCGTAAAGTCTCCCGTTGCGAAGAATGGTTAAGCAGCGACTGAATGATCTCTGTTTTGGTTCCTTGCTTGTATAAAAAATAGCCAAAGGTCTTACGCATCGAATGGGGACCAATTTCTTTTAACCCAACTGCAGTTCCTGCTTCATGAATGATCCGCCAAAGGCTTTGTCGGGTCAAAGGCGTATCTGCTCCTTTTCGACTTGGAAACAAATACTTGCTGAAGTCTTGTGCTTGTAACTGCTCAGGAAATTCTGATTGAACATAATCAAGAATCACTTTTCGTAATTTGTTCGAAATGAAGACCGAATTGTGTTTCGCTGTTTTTTGTTCCTTCATGGCCAGACGTTCTTTGACAATTACCCGACCACGGGAAATTTCTAATACATCACTTAATTTCAACTGTCTTAAATCAGAGATTCGATACGCCATATTGATCCCAATCGAAAAAAGCACCAAATTTCGTTGCCCATATTTTCCGGAAGCCAAAATGGCCTTCATGGCATCGATCTTTTTTTTGTCGCGAATCGGTTCCACGCTCTTCATTTTTAGCCTCCTCTCAAATGTTACTTAATATGATTATAACAGATAATAAGTCACATTTAAACAAGCTATAGAAAAAAGGCCCTAAAAGAAAAGTGATTTTCTCTTAGAGCCTCTAAGGATGGAGCGATTTTCACGAATGTGACAGAATCCGATTGTGTCACATTGGACTTTTGATATTTTCGGTAAGATTTGATTATCTCAGAACATTAATATTGCCCCTTTAAAAAATTTTGTCAGTACTTTTAAGTTATTCTATTCTGAAAATTCAAAATTTTCAGTCTATATAATTAACTTATATTCTGTTTTACCAAATGATAAGCTTTAAAAAGTATTCAGAATTTAGTCATGTTATGGATCCAATAAAGTAGATATGGAATATTTATTTTCTCTTGTCTAATTTATAAGAACTAAATGATTTCATCATTGTTTTGACACTTTACTACTTGAAGTTTCCGAATGAAAACTCTATAATGAGAAATGTGAAAATGTTCACTTATTATAAATTAAGTTTGGAGGCTTTTATTTATGAAAATTGCAATTGCAGGGGCCGGCGCGATGGGTTCCCGGTTCGGACTGATGTTGAAACAAGGTGGTAACGATGTTTTGCTAATCGACGGCTGGCAGGAGCATATCAATGCCATCAAAGAAAACGGATTGAAGGCTAATTATAATGACGAAGAAATTACTGTTAAAGTCCCAATTGTTAATCAGAATGAGGTGCCCACTGGTGAGCAATTTGATTTGATTATCTTATTCACGAAGGCAATGCAGTTGGAAAAAATGCTGCAGGATGTTAAACCATTAATTGCTGATCACACAGAAGTTTTGTGTCTTTTAAACGGTATCGGTCATGAAGACGTAATCGAAAAATTCGTACCGATGGAAAAAATCTTTATCGGCAACACCATGTGGACTGCTGGTCTAGAAGGTCCCGGCAAGGCTAAATTATTTGGCAGCGGGTCTGTTGAATTGCAAAATCTAGGTATTGGCCAAGAAGAATCAGCGAAAAAATTGGCGGAAACTTTGTCCGCGTCTGGTTTAAATGCCAAATATTCCGACAACATTCATTATTCAATTTATCGTAAAGCTTGTGTCAATGGTACGATGAATGGCTTATGCACGATTTTAGACGTCAATATGGCGGGGCTTGGTGCAACCAAACCTGCTCATGACATGGTAGTGACTATTGTTAACGAATTTGCAGCTGTTGCTGCCAAAGAAAACGTCAACTTAGACATTCCCGAAGTAATCGAACATGTAGAAACTTGTTTTGACCCGACTACGATTGGTATGCATTTCCCATCGATGCACCAAGACTTGATAAAAAATAACCGTTTGACCGAGATTGACTACATCAACGGAGCCATTTCTCGTAAAGGTAAAAAATATGGCGTAGTAACTCCTTACTGTGATTTCTTAACGCAACTGGTTCATAGTAAAGAAGAAATTCTAGGAGCGAAATAGTAATCATTAGAAAGAGGACGAGAAAATGGAAGAAAAATTAACACCAAAAATATTTTTAAATAAAGTATTAGCGGGTACCGCAACGGGGATCATCGTAGGGTTGATTCCTAACGCGGTATTGGCAGCAATTTTGAAATTATTTGGTGAAAATACCTTAGCAGTAACGATCACACAAATGGCAGTTATTTTCCAACTAGCTACTCCACTATTGATTGGCGCTTTGATTGCGGTGCAGTTTGGCTTCAAACCAATGCAAATGTTAGTAGTTGCCGGTGCAGCTTTCGTTGGCTCCGGTGTTGTGAAATTCAATCCTGACACAGCTACTTATATCGGTGCTGGTACCGGAGACATCATCAATACCATGATTACTGCATCAATCGCTGTCGGCATGATCTTGTTGATCGGCGAAAAATTTGGGTCCGTGGCAATTGTTGCAACACCAATCGTTGTTGGTATCGGCGCTGGTCTAATCGGCTATTATTTATATCCTTACGTAACCAAGATTACTGCCGCTATCGGTGACTTAATTAATACCTTTACTACTTTGCAACCAATTTTGATGTCAATCTTGATTGCATGTTCCTTTGCTTTCTTGATTATCTCGCCGATCTCTACAGTTGCCATTGGTATGGCAATTCAATTGAACGGTGTTTCTGCTGGTGCAGCCGCTATGGGTGTTGCCGCAACAACAGTTGTCTTGGTAGTTAACTCTTGGAAAGTCAACAAACCAGGGGTTACTTTGGCCATCGCATTGGGTGCTATGAAAATGATGATGCCAAACTTGTTTAGGAAACCAATTATCTTGGTGCCATGTCTATTCACCGCTATCATCTCAGCAATTCCAGTAGCGTTATTCTCAGTCTCAGGGACTCCTGCTTCTGCTGGTTTCGGTTTGGTAGGGTTGGTAGGTCCGTTGGCTTCATTGGACGCCGGTTTGAGTATTATTCTACTATTAATCAGCTGGTTTGTTGTACCAATCGTAGCTGCTTTCGTAGGTCAAATCTTATTTGAAAAAATCTTGAAATTGTATGATCGTAAAGATGTTTTCGAATTTTTAGGATAGTCAACTAGAAAAAGTGTGAGCCTTGTGCTCACACTTTTTTGTGCAATTGAAGTTGGTGAATCTCAGCGAAAAGAGAAAGGTACCTTAAATAGTGTGTTTCTGGTCAATAGCACAATGAAATATCTAAATACATTATGAACTGCTTTTCGTTTTATGAAGAGCAGTTTGTGCTATTTGAGAAATTGCTCAATTTAATCATTAAGTAGTTTCATCAATGGTGACTATGCTACTGCAATTCTTGTTGTACCAACCGGGAGCGTCAATAATTTTGTGTAAATAACTCGTCCTTCTGCAAAATAATGCGTTACTCAGTAAACTGGAATGGCAACAGTTTTTTTGACAAATTTTATAAGGTGCAGAACTTCTTTCCGTATGCTATTCCGATTGTCCTTGACAATGAGCCTCCTCGGATGTGACGATCTTCGGCAGGAGCTAACAGTGAAAGTTAGACTGCCTCGCTAGCGTTAGCACATCCGAGCTCATTATCAAGGATTCGCTGCGCCAATCTCTGGTTACGGTAACCAACCGGTGTCTCGTAGCCAAGTGTACCGTGCAACCGAAGGTGGTTCCACCAATTGACATAGTCAAATAACTCCAAATCCAATTGTTGTAAGGTTTCAAATGTGTATTGATAGACAAATTCTACTTTCAGCGACTTATAAGTTGATTCAGCTACGGCATTATCAAAAGGACAGCCTTTATGACTCAATGATCGATTGATGTCAAAAGTTGTTAATAATTCATCAATAGTTTGGTTATCAAACTCTTTTCCACGATCAGTATGAAAAATCTCAACCTCTGTCAGAGGTTGTTTGATACGGCTAAATGCTTTTTTTACTAGAACGGCATCTTTATGTTCTCCACAAGAATAGCCGAGAATTTCTCGATTGAACAGATCCAAAATGAAACAGACATAATTCCATTTTTTCCCGACTCGTACATAAGTCAAGTCTGTTACGATCGCTTCTAATGGGTTGTCTCTTAAGAATTTACGATTCAATACGTTTGTCGTTTTGGCTTCATTGCAAGTAGAATGATGTACTTTAAAATAAGCAACAGTATAGCTCGATTTTAATCCTCTATTTTTCATGATTCTACTAATTTTTCGTCGGCTGATCTGAATGCCTCGTTTTGATAAGGCTTTTTTTATTTTTCTTGAGCCGTAGGCCTTTCGGCTTCGGATAAATTCTTCAGCGACTACTTCTTCAAGTTCTGATTCGTCTTTCTTTGGTTTTGATTGATAATAATAGGACTGACGTGATAGACCTAATATTCTGCACATCGCTGATATAGGGTAAAGATGCTTATTCGCATCGATTACTTGTCTCTTCGTCCGAATATCAGCGCTGCTTGCTTTAAAATATCATTTTCCATTTCTAATTGCTGGTTTCTTTTACGTAGTTCTAACAATTCTTTTTGTTCAGGCGTAAGATTATCTTTTTCTTTGAATGAACCACTCGTTTTAGATTGCTTTACCCATTTGTCAAATGCTGAAGCCGTTAGTTCATATTCTCGAATGATTTCTACACGTGGCTTTCCAGCTAAGTAAAGATTGACGATTGTTGCTTGAATTCTTGTGAAAAAGTTCTTCGTGTTCTCTTAGACATAAAAATTCCTCCTGGTATATTTTCTTCTAGTCTACACACCTTAATTTTTCTGTCTAGTTAATTGTAGCCTATCCAAACAAACAGTATGCGGGAAGTAGAAAAGAAAACAGGAATTTCTTTATCTACACTCAAACGAATCAAGAAACAAGCAAAGGAAGAACAGTTACTTAGTGAGAAATAATTCAGGAGTGGTTAACATAGAGAATAGAGAAAAGATTATTCAGTTGTTGAAAAATCCTTTAGTAACAGGTTATGGGATTGAGATAATGTCAAACGGGCGACTTTATTCAGCAAACTTCCAAAGATATAAGAATCGAGTAAAGAAAGAAGAGAACCCGTTGATTATTTTTGAGAGCATGACAGAAAAAGTTGAGCAGGTATTTTTAGAATTAGCTGAAGAAGTCATACGAACGAACCCTAAAACAAAACAAGAATTCAAGGAAATGATTAAAGAATATTGTTATAAGGAGGATAACAAATGGTAGTTCGAAAAACATATGATCATTGGGGGATCGAAATCAGCACATGGAACAAAAGTAATATAGTTACTTTTATTGATTGTGACTGCGGGCAATTAGCTAAAAGAGAACTGGGAAAGTATAATCAGTTTAAATGTGATAGCTGCAATAAAGAATACAAATTGTATCAAGGCAACTATATACCAATTGATGAAAAAACAAATGAAGTAGCTCAAAACGATTGAAAAAGTAAAAAAGATTTTTGATTGTTTACTTTCAATAATTTAAAAAAGGTGGAGATTTTAATGAATTTTGGGTATTTAAATTTTGGAACAAAAGACGCAGTTTTAGTGATCGCAATATTTATTATTTTAATTTTGACGGTACTGTTTCGTTGGTCAGCTTTAGAATTTGTTTTTTCTTCAAGTGCAGTAGGAATTGCTTTTTTTGCTGGAAATATGAAACAAGACAAAAGGATAGCAGATAGGCAAAACAAAAAAAGTGAGAAGAAGTAAGGAGAATATTTATGCCAGTTAATAAAAATGGTTTACCTTTTTATCTCGACAGAAAATTAGATGTAATACGCTTTGGAGTTGATCCGGATAATCATGTGAAAGAACAACAACTTTTTAACTCTCCGGTTAAAACGGAGAAGCCAAATAAAAAAGAACGTTTCATTGAAAAAGAAAGTGAATCTTTAACTCAATCAAGATATAAAATTGTAGTTGATACAGTTACTGGTGTTAATTATTTAGAGAGCCCTAGAGGAGGAATCACACCTTTGCTTGATGAAACTGGGAAAGTTTGCATCGATAAAATTAGTAAGTAAATAAAACCCCACCCCCTGAAAATCTTTTTTGGGGGTTATTCTATATTCAATTATTAATGATAATTATAGTGATGAGAGAGCAATTCTAAGCCATTTTCACAAATATTGATCGGTAGTTATGCAATGAAGAGATTTCAACGTTCGCTCTTACAGGCTTAAATAGGATATATAGATGAAAATAAAAAAATCTCTATTTAAATACGAATAATTGTTCATACCAGGCATGTGGCCAACCATCAAAAGACGAATAACTGGTTTCGCTTTGCTCAACTGGCCTTCAACGTTTTGTATAGTTTCCCTCTCTGCGTTCTCTCCAACTATGCCAAAAGTTTACAGGTGTATAAAAAAATACGGAAAACTGAATTTTACTAGTTGCCAAAGAGAACATTAGTTCGTATAATGAGTTAGTAGAAAGAAGGGATTTTGGATGAATTTGACGTTCGATTATACGAAAGAACCCAGTCGTGATGTGCTTTGTATCGACGTAAAAAGTTTTTATGCTAGCGTGGAATGCGTAGAACGTGGACTTGATCCATTGAAGACAATGCTTGTGGTCATGAGCAATTCTGAAAATTCGGGTGGCCTGGTACTCGCTGCTTCCCCTATGGCAAAAAAAGTATTAGGCATTTCCAATGTTACAAGGAAAAATGAAGTTCCGGACCACCCGAACTTCATTATTGTATCTCCACGCATGAAATTGTACATGAAGAAAAATCAAGAAATTAACAATTTATATAAACGCTTTGTTTCTGATGAAGATCATTCTGTATTCAGTGTCGATGAATCGTTTCTTGATGTGACTGCTTCGCTGACCTATTTTAAGTGTGACACCGCCTATAAACTGGCCAAGATTATTCAACGTGTGATTTATAATCATATGGGATTATATGTAACAATCGGAATTGGGGAAAATCCGTTGCTGGCCAAGTTAGCATTGGATAATGAAGCAAAGAATGCACCAGGATTTGTAGCTGAATGGCGCTATGAAGATGTGCCAAAAAAAGTTTGGCCAATCTCCCCTCTTACAGAATTTTGTGGGATAGGAAATCGCATGGCTGCTCGCTTAAAAAAGCTAGGTATTCGGTCCATTTATGACCTAGCGCACATTGAACCCTACATGTTAAAAGAGCGTTTTGGTATCATGGGGCTACAGCTGTACGCGCACTCATGGGGCATAGATCGTAGTTTTTTAGGGCAAAAAGCGGGACGACCAACAGAAAAATCATTTGGTAATAGTCAGGTCTTACCCAAAGATTATGCAAATAAAGAACAAATAAAATTGGTTTTGAAGGAATTGTCGGACCAGGTTGCTAGTCGCTTACGCATGGCATCGTGTCAGACAACCTGTGTCTCTTTGTTTGTTGGCTACTCAAAAGGTCAGACAGACAAATACGGCCAAACCGGCTGGCGTAGACAAATGAAAGTAGAACCAAGTAATAACACAAAAGTCTTGACTGAACATGTACTGCGTCTTTTTGAAGAGAATTACGCACCAGGGGTCGACGTACGAAATTTAGGAGTATCCTATGGCCGTCTTGTATGGAACAAAAATTTACAGCTGGATTTATTTTCTGTTCCGGAGGAGCAAATTCATGAAACGGATATGTATTTTCTTATTGATAAAATACGTCAGAAATTTGGGTTTAAAGCACTGATACATGCTTCTTCACTGATGGAAGGCGCCACAGCAATTTCACGAGCAAGCCTTGTTGGTGGCCATGCAGGTGGAACTGTTGGCTTAGGTACAACCAAATGAAGCAAAATAGAAAAGAATTTTCTTCTTATTTTTCTCGCTCAATCAAACAAAATAAGCCATTATATTTATTACTTATGTCTTCAGAAACCAATCCTTTTCCTAGACCAGTTATAGGAACTTTTCGAGGATATGCGGAAGAAAACAAAATAATAATTGGTGAAGATTCCTATAGTATAGAAGAAATTGACTTCGTGTGTATGTATCGTCATTCTAGCAGAATAAAACAAGAAGAAAGAGTAAATTCAAACCCTTTTCAAGGTTTGGTCAATCCTTCTTTGGCAAAAAAAGAGCAGAAAAAGTTAGATGAGTATTTTAGCGATTGGGGGTTTCGTAATGAAGGCATATGATTATAATGGTACCGTTATTCCTCTAGGAGACAGCGTCCGCCAAGTGGCTTATGTAGAATGCAGCTGTGGCTGTCTAGCAAGCAGAGTTACGAGTGACTCAAACAAGTATAAATGTTCCTGGTGTAAACGAGTTTACACGCTTAGAAAAGATCATAGAACAGCTAGATAAATTGTTGAAGGTTTTATTATTGAATTGGCAGAATTTCAATCTATGATATAATTAATACGGCAGCTCGCCTCGATTGGAGGTGTGTTATTTGTGAAAGATTTAATGTCGTTGGTTATCGCACCGATCTTTGTAGGATTGGTTCTGGAAATGATTTCTCGTGTGTTGGACGAGGAAGACGATAACCGAAAGTAAGCTGCTATCAACACACACGCTAGGAGTCGCAACTAGTGTAAAAAAAAAGCAATCCTATTCGCCGTAGGATTGCTTTTTGTGTTATTTGTACGATTTAATGTCGTTTCGCACCTTTAGTATAACATATTTTTAAAAGAGGTCAACCAAAAAGAAGCAGATACACCCTTCCCTTATTGCATGTTTTTTAGTACAATATTACTGCAAACGCATTAATAAGCTAAGAAAGGAAACTTACCCACCATGCCTAGAAAAACCTTTGTATATCCACACCCTATCAACGCATACATTATCAAGCAACTAGGGATTACTGTAGAAGAATTTTGTGAATTACATGCTTTCTCTCAAGGAACTGTTTCTTCTTGGATTACTCGTAACAAAAAAATTGAAACACTTCCTATCTCATTTATTTATTCTCTTTCTTTGTCGGCCAGCCAGACTATGGATCAGGTATATTCAGACCTTCTAAAACTGCAAGACGATTATTTGCTACACTTAGAACGCCACAGACGAACTAAAAAAATTATTGAATGAAAATACTTTTTTACTATCTTACTATTTTACTACAAGAAATAAAAACACAAGAGCAATGTTTGTACAGCATTTCTTGTGTTTTTATTTTATTAAACAGTATCTTTTATTTTTGTTTCTTTTTGTCTCGTGATTCATAAGCTTTCATATACATTTCAAACATTGTACGTTGTTCTGGTTCTAATGTGTTATCTAATCTATCTAACATGAATGATACAATGTCGTCTTGTGTTTCAAAATCTAAAGTATTCTGAAACGCATTTATTCTATTGATGTTACTCTTTTGTATCCTAATTGTACTATATACTTTATTTTTAGCAGGTCGCCCAATTCGTTTTGATCCTGAATCACTTGCTGAACTTTCTTCTTTTGAAAAACTACTTAAATCAAAAGTAGTTTCAGGTTCTGAAATTTCAGTTGCTTTAATTTCTTTTGATTGTTTACGTTCAGGATCCTTATGAAATGTATACTTACTCATTAGCAGTCGTCCCTTCTGTTCGTTCAATTATTTCATCAGATAATTTGTTATACAATTCATGAACTTTTCTATCATGAAAATCATATAATTCCGTATATCCTTCTTCTGATATACCTTTACGATCATAACGTTTTAACCGTTCCATGTGTCTAACAATTGTATTAAACAAAGTCTCATCACCAAAAGCGTCTTTGGCATCTTTAATTATTTGATTATCAATTCCAGAATCGTTTTTCAACAGCACTGGAAGTACCCCAGCGATATCAAAGTCAATGTTTTTATAAGTATCATACAAGGTTTGCAAGTATTCCCAAAATGCTTCTGCACCATCAAGGGAGCGTTGCTGCGTTTGCAAAACAATTACAATGTAATTAGAAGAATAAAGAGCTGTATCGGTAAATACTGAAAGTGTAGGAGGAACATCAAATATAATGTAATCATAATCATTTTCAATTGGTTTAAGTAATTCACTAAAAAATGCTATTCGTCTCTCTTTGTAGTTTTTCTCTGTCGGCATAATTGTTAGCTCAAGAAAATCAGGATAATTAACAAAGTCTTTGTGTGAAGGCAATAAATACAAATTAGGCATTACATTTACAACAGCTTTGCCTAAATTTCCTTCTTGAATTGCTACCATCATCGTTTCTTTTATAGGTAGTTCTTTATTATTTTGTAATCCATATGTTCTTCGCAACAATTGCGTTGAATTTGCTTGTGGGTCTAAGTCACAAACTAAAACTCTAAAACCTTTTTTAGCTAATTCATAGGCTACCATTACAGAATTAGTAGTCTTCCCAACGCCGCCTTTGAAATTTCCAAATACAATTTTTTTAACCATACAATGACTCCTCATTTCATAAATATTTTCTTACTACAAATAGTATATCATAAATATTTTCTTACTACAAATAATATTTATAAAATTTACTATTTTACTATCTTACTATCCTACTACTTTACTATTCTACTACTTTACTATTTTACTATCTTACTACTTTACTATCTTACTATTTTACTATCTTATTGTTTTAAAAGAATGATATTAACCTTTCTACAAAAGGATTTTTAGACGTATTTATTAAAAAATAAACATTTTTTACTATCTTACTATTTTACTATTCTACTATTTTACTACTTTACTATCTTACTACTTTACTATCTTACTACTTTACTATCTTACTACTAAAAATAAAAATTGCTTTATTTTAAATAATGTTTTGGTATTCTTAAAAAAAGAACGCTTACTAAATAAATTAATAGATACATTTTTAACTAAGAAAAGAGGGATCTTATATGAACAACTTCAAATTTTTTAATGTAAACCGTATTTACAATGAACTATTCTATCAATTCCCAAAAGTACTTATTGCTAGCGATAAATACAAAAAAATGTCAGATTCTACAAAAATTGCATACATGCTTTTAAAAGCACGTCTGGAATTTGCTGTTCAAAGAAATCAAGTAGATGAAAATGGAAATGTCTATTTTACATTTACTATTAGTGAATTAGGAGAAGTGCTTGATTGCGGTAAACAGAAAGTATTAGCTATAAAATCACAATTAGAAGAATACGGATTGCTTTATCAAAAACAAATGGGTTTTAATAAAACACTAGGTAAGAACAATCCTAATAGACTTTATCTAGCGGAACTTGAAGTAACAGAAAATGATATTTATCAATTGCAAACATTTGATGATACTATGCAAGAAAACGTTGATAAATCAGAGGGTATGAAAATCATACCCACCCCCCAAAGAAAAACAAACGCTGAATCCCTTGGTAATCAAGAGGGTATGAAAATCATACCCTGCCAAAACATTGATAAATCAGAGGGTATGAAAATCAGTACAGTATTTAATAATCTAAATACAGATACAATAGATACAATAGATACTGAAAAAGAACGATTGCAACAACAATTATTGCTCGATCAATTTTCAGAAGTTCAAGAGCATACATTTCTTAACAAAGATAGCTTAAAATTTATTGCAACCTTTTCTGATACTATTCAAGAAGCACATGAAATGGTTGGATCAATTATACGTGCTAAAACTAAAGTTGAAAAAGAATACAATGTTGTTTTAATTGGGGAAGATTATCAAGAAGAAATAGACAAATGTTTGCGTCGTGTGATGCATAAAATTAAGACAGATTCTACGGTAAAAAGTCCAAAAGGCCTATTCTACAAGTCGTTTTATAATTTATTTGTTGAATGTGCACTAGAGAAAAAAAGTCAATTGAACAAGAAAAGTAATTCTAACACTCCAGGAGTAATCACTCATAACTGGGTTGAAAATCAATAAAGTAGCTGTTTAGTATGAATTTAAATTTATGGAGGAAAATTATATGTCTTTTGAATCTGAAAATAAAAACGTAGAGAAAATAGTTGTGTCTAATAAAACGTATTATCTTGTTGGGACAAGTCACATTTCAGAGAATAGTGTTAAACTTGTTAAAGAGGTAATTGAAAGAGTTCAACCAGATACTGTTAGTATTGAGCTAGATAAAAAAAGATATGAAAAATACACTAACTCTAACCAATGGGGAAATACAGATATAATAAAAATTATTAAAGAAAAAAAATTAGTTGTTCTAATTTCCAATATTGTCTACAGTGCATATCAAAAAAAATTAGCAAATACTAAAGGAACTACTCAAGCTGGTGAATTAATTCAGGCAGTTAAAAGTGCTAAGGAAATAGGAGCAAACATTCAATTAATCGATCGTGATATCCAAGTTACTTTTAAAAGAATGTGGCGTCATTTAAGCTTTTTGGAAAAGCCAAAACTTTTTATGACATTTTTTACTGAATTTGATGATATTGAACAAGATAAATTAGAAGAATATTTAGAGTCTGATAGTTTTGACAAAGTATTTATTTCGTTTGGCCCATTTACTATTTATTGGTATGCCGTTTTCATAGTGTTTGGGATCATAATCGGATATTTTGTTGCTAATAGAAGAGCAAAGCGTGCGGCATTGCCTGAGGATACAATTGTTGACCTGTTGTTATATGGATTGCCAGTTTCTATTATATCGGCCAGATTATACTATGTCCTTTTTGAATTACCTTTGTACATTGATGATCCTTTAAGTATCTTTAAAATTTGGGAAGGTGGTCTAGCAATACATGGTGGATTAATTGGTGCTGTATTGACAGGGGTTATTTATTGCAAGAAGAAACATCTTTCTTTTTGGAATGTTGCTGACGTAGTTGCTCCCAGTATAGTAATTGGACAAATCATTGGACGATGGGGAAATTTTCTGTTTATGACTCAAAAGATAATGCAGCTGGTAAATATTCCTATGACGAAAAAAACAAAAAAATAACTTTTGATGTAAGTGGTAGAGGAACCTTTATTATGGAAAAAGTTGAATATAAAGATGGAAAAATAAATGGGGAAATCAATGATAGAGAAACGGTCTTTGTAAAAGAAAAATAGAATAAAGAGGTGATACTTTGAACAAAAAATCACTGGTAAAAGCAGTCTTACTATTTTTAGTAGGCTGTTTTTTTGTGTTTACACAAACTACAGCGGTTAATGCCGCACCTAAACCTGATGAAAATAAAGTTATTGTTACAGAGCCAACTACTAATGTAGATACAATTTATGATACTTACAAAGATAATGCTTTTGAATTAATGACAAAAGAAAAAGAAAAAGATAAACCCTGGAGCACAGGTATTAGTGAGGCAGTCGTGAACGCTTCTGCAGCAGTCAAAACATTCGTATGGGCTGGGGTAAAAGGACTCGGAGAATTTAATGCAGTTATGGTAAAAACACTATTTAGTATGGATATTATAACTGCTATTAAGCAACCGATTATGAACCTAACGTCTAGCATAGCAACTAATATGTTGGGCATTGCGGGAACGATTGGTATTGCCTTTGTCTTTGTTATTTTAGGTGTAAAATTTATTGGACAACAACGATACAAACGGTTTTTTGGTATTTTTTTAATGACGATTCTTATTTTTACAGGTCTTTCCGTCCTAAAAGATGCCAACACGTCCAATTCTTTGTTTGATATGATGTTTAGTGTGGATAAAGAAGTTGAGACCGCATTTGTGAATATTAATCCGGTCTTAGGTGATGTTAGTGTACCAATGACAGAGAAAGGGAAAGATAAGAACGGAAATGAAGTAGAGCAAAAATTATCTGCAGATCAACGAGCAAAAAGTGCAGGAAATTTAATTGCTTCACGTGTTTTTTACACCAATGTGTATGAACCTTACTTGCTCATGAACTATGGAACAAGTGATGTTAATAAAATCCGTAAGAAAACAGTGAAGTATAAAGATAAAGAATATGATCGAATCAATTTATTGTTAGACAACGATATGAATAGCGAAGAAAATAACAAGTTAATGGAAGAAGTTGTAAATTACGAAAGTAAAGACTTAAAAAACCGATCAATTATGTATTATAACAACTGGACCAATACTTTTTATGGCTTGTTTTATCTGGTAGTTAACCTCATTCAAACAGTGGTGTATTTCCTGTTAAGTTTCTTACGATTAATTATTGCGGTCATTCAATTGTTCCTATTGCCGTTGTTACCGTTATTGTTGTTCGCAGGACTCTTTTTAACTGAAACCAACGTCTTTGCGAATTACTTTAAAACCTTTGGCATGACTATTTTTATGAAGGGAATGGTTGGTTTTGCGACTATTTTCTTTGCAAGTTTCTTATCACTAGGGTTTCAATTAAGCAATCAGACAGAAAACGTGTGGCAGAAGATATTAACGATACTTATTTATCTTCTTACACCGCTTGGCTTGTATGTATTCCGGAAATTCTTTGCTAATCTTGTGACGGGACGTGTTTCACTTTCTGATGGTGTCGGATTTATCGGAAATCCTTTTGGCACAGAAGCTAATATGCGTAGAGCGGCAAAAGAACAAAAACAAGAGAATAAGGAGCGCAGGAAACAGGCACAAGAAGAACGTAAAGCAGCTATTAAAAAACGTCAAGAAGAAGCAAGAAAACATGGTAAAGCAGAAACTGGCTTAAAACAACGACCATTAAATAAAGAACAAGAAAAACGTAGTGCGCTACGCCGTGAATTGAAGCCAAGACCTCAACATAAAGCGCCAAATGCTATCGAAAAAGCACAAGAAGGATTAAGACAAGCGCACGAAAAAGGACGTATGCAAGAACAGAAATCTGAAGAACAACTCAAACGGCAGCAACATGAATCAGCTCGTCAAAAAGAATATGAAAAAGATCGCTTGAAAAAACAGGAATCACTCAAAAAAATTAATGATCAAAGCGACGAATCAACTAATTTAACAGCTTTAAGAAATCAAAATCGGCGTACTGGACAGCGAAGTAAAAAACGCGAAACAGGTCATCAAACACTTATGAAACGACAAGGAGAAAAAGTGCTTCAACCAACAAATAAACCAAAAGATATGAAAAAACAAGTGGTTGCTCGTAGTCCAAGACGAACAGGACAACCAACGACTCGTCAAAATATCCAACCAAAAGTAGCGGCCCAAACGGTCAAACGAAGTGGTGGAACGTTGGGAAGTAATCCTGCCTATCGACGTCCAGAAGTACGTAAAAAAATGGATCAAGTGAAGCAAGTAACGCAAGTTGATGTACCTCAAACGCATTCTACACCACAACGTGTACAACCCAAGGTAAATGAGCCAATCACACGTATGAATAGACATAATACGCCAATAATTAAGAAAGAAAAGAGAACTAAACAATCACCAGTTGTTCGCAGAGAACGCAAGAAACCTGGTACACAGAAGATAACAAACAAACCTAAAGGAGTGAGACAACCTCGTGCAAGGAAATAATTTGTTTAACAATGGCTTGCTACAACCAAAGAAACCGCCAATAGGGCAAGAACAACAAAAAATGACTCGCTACCACCAACTCCGACTAGTCTTTGGATTAGTCGGAGTTCTTTTATATCCTTTTGCGATTTTAGGCAGTATTCCATTACTAATTGGTCTAGCGGTTGATAAAAGAGACAAGGCTGCAAATGTATTTGATATGGATTATGAGAGTTTTTTGAAACGAAATAGTATTGTCTTTCTTAGTTTTTCAGCTGTGTTATTTGTAATAAATGTCTTTGCATTTATCCTCTGGATTCCCAGAGGGTATCTGTCTGCGTATCTTCTTTTCCCTTTAAATCTTCTTCATACAGCACTGCGTTTTAATTGGGAGACAATAGTCGCTTTGCTTATTGGATCAAGCGGAATGGGAGCCATTTTTTTGGCATTTTCTTCATTTGTGGCAAAACGAAAAGTGATTTCAAAGGAAGACGAACGGAAGAAAATAACCGAATCAAAAGCCTACAAAGACCGAGAAAAAAATAAATTTGAAGAGTCGCAACGCTTCACAGATGAACAAGAAGAAGCGTATGAAGAAGCAGTAGAAACGGTTGATATTGACAAGTATAAAGAACTATCCAATCAATTATTGCTTGGTACAAGTGAGTTCGGGTTGCCGTATATCATCAACTTTTCAGAGTTCAATCAGCATGTTCTTGTTCCCGCAACGACAGGTTCAGGGAAAACAACGTTACTTCAATTACTCGTCCAACACGCAGTCAAATTTAATTTTCCGGTGATATTGATTGATGGAAAAGGCGCTCGAGATACATTAGAAAGTATGCGAGAAATTGCCAAATTTTATGACAAAGAAGTACATGCTTTTACGGATGATGGCGATATGAGATATAACCCAGTAGAGCATGGAAATGACATATCTATTCGGGATAAGTTAGTGTCTTTAGCCGAAACAGAAAGTGTCTTTTATTCAGGCGCAGCGAAAGCTCTTTTGCAAGTAACAATTCAATTGTTAGACGAGTTTAAAGGAGCCAAGGTTACTTTATCTGGAGACACTCGTACGACAGAAACCGTTGAACGAAGTCTACCATTTGTTCAACGATTTTTACTTCCGAGAAATGTTTTACACTTATTTGCGGATGCGATTTTACCAAACAATCCCAAACTATTTGAGATTGAAGTAGAAAAGAAAATACAAAAACCTAAGAAAAAATCAGTGAAAGAAGGAAGCGAGATACTGCCTGATTCAGATCTTGATAAAGAAGAAAAAGAGGAAGATTCACAAATTAAGAACAGTAAATTTAGAAACATTTCCCAACTAGGAATAGCACAAAAAGAAACGGAAACGATTGTCCTTAATCCAGAAACATTAGATTTAGACTCGTACTATTTATTACTAAAACGAAACCTAAGATATTTGCCAACAGACAAAGAAACAGGAGAAAATATCAAACAAAAATTGTTCGAACGATTATTTATTCGTTATGAACATAAAGATTCACCGTTTTATTTGTATGCCACATCAGAAGCATTACAGACAAACATTAACATGTTATTAGACAGTGAGTTAGGAAAATTATTTGATACTAAAAACGCAAAAAATGTTCTCGATGTGCAAGAAATTGTCAATCAACGAAAGTTAGTTTACGTATCGTTCAATGGATTGATTTACAAAGAATATATCCGCACTTTAGCGCAAATGTTAGTCGGAGACGTAAATTATTTTGCTTCTGAAATGTATCGAAAAAATGTTAAACGTGAAGTCCTTGTGATTTTTGATGAACCTGCTTCTTATCTAAATGAAACGTTTATTGATATGGTAAATAAAGGTAGAGGTGCAGGTGTTTACGGTATTTTCACTCCTCAAACGATGGCAGATATTGCAAAATTAGGCGATAAATTAATGGAACAACTTGTCGGAAATGTGAATACTTTGTTCATTGGAAAGACCAACGAAAAAGGTGAAGCCGAGTATTGGAGTGAAACAATGGGAACGTATCAAGACATTGATGTAACTTCAGTTACGGAACAAGAAGATGGTTATTCAGATGTTGGAAAATCTGATTGGTCAGGAGATAGAGGAACCAAACGTAATGTAGATCGCTTCAAAATTAGTCCAAACAAGATAAAAGAATTGCGTACAGGGGAGTTTATTATTTATCGTACAGCAGAAAATGTAAACCTCCCACCACAAAAAGTTTATGTGCGAAACGCACTCGAATGGTTACAAAAAAGTAATTCAAAATAGATTAATATAGTGTGTCAAATTTTGGAAACATCATGGAAATACTTAGGAAAACCACTGGAAAGTGTGTGGAATTATAAATTGTAGTGGCGTGTCCTCGGCGCTTGGTATAAAAGGCTTTCTCCGCCTGCAAAATTCCTGACCATTTTCGCTCAACGTGGGTTAAAACACCCATTAAGCGAAAATGGTCAGGAATTTTGCAACTACGAAAAAAATACCAAGCGCCGAGGACAAACAGAATAGAGTAAAAAAATAGAATGAGTAAGGTGATAGAAGTAATAAAAAATAAAGAAAAAAGTTCAAAAGATAAAGTTCAAAAGATTAACAACTACCCCTTGCGATAGACGCCCCTTCACCAAACCTTGAAGGGACTATCGCCCAAAGCAACAACCTCCTAAATCCTCCACCAAAACTTGGAGGACTTAAAAGCTGAAAAAGTATTTCTACACGTTGTTCCGAAACTCTTTTTCAATGAAACAAATAGGCTTTGCCTATTTGTACATTTTATAGAAATGCGGTGATACTTTGAAACCATTACTTTACAATTACTTTATTGATTATTCAAAAGAAGATAAGATACACTTGATTCTTTTGTGTTTACTACATGAATTGAGAGTTGTATCGGTAAAACAACTTATTGACTTTTGTCAATTTGATAATATGGCAAAAAAAAGTAGTGTATACGGTAATCTAAAAAAACTGAAGGAAAAAAATCTAGTGGAATGTTCCCAAATCGGATTAACAAAATTTTATTACCTAACAAAAGAAGGCCATAATTACATTGGTGGGTACTACACCTTGCCAAAAGTTCCTGAATACAATTTACAACACCACTTACAAATTAATGATTATCTGATAAAAATGTTGGAACTTTGTAATAACCACCCGCACCTTAAAGCGGTAGTATCAGAACGCCGTAAAGTATATGAAGTAAAAGACGAGAAGAAAAATCAAAAAGGCGTAAAATACTTTGTTCCTGACTTCATTTTTATGTTTTTGGATAGTATTGGACGAGAAGTAGAGTGGCAATTTGAAATAGAATTAACACTAAAGACAAAACGACGTTATAGTCAGGGTGTGTTTCCAAAATACATTAAACATTTAAAAAATTATGAAGATGCACGCTTAATTTATGTAACACCTAGTTCAATCATTAAAGAAGAACTTGATATGTTTAAAGAATATTTTATTGACAAAGAAGGGGACGAGTACAAAGAAGTGTTTGATCGATTGCATGTTTTTTCAGCTGAAGAATTTGAAAGTGAATTGAAACGATTACTAGAAAAAGATAAATTCATTAATTGGGAGTGAGTTTCATGAGAAGAATAGAGAAAGAATTCAACAAGAAGCTAGCCGGTTACGAAAGAGAGTTAAAAAAATTAGGCTGTCTGGATGATGAAACAGGACTTATTCCCATAAGCAAAAGACGATGGCATGTCATTTGGTGGCAACCTGTTACACTTGCAAAAACAATTGTAAGATCTTTTCGATTAACGCTAGATAATGAAAATTTATGTATTTTAGGAGATGTAGAAATCACTATTTATCATGATGGAACATATGGTATTTCTAAAGAAGCTGTCCCAATTTTTATTAATGACTTATTGTCTTTAAAAAAGTTAATTACTATTTTCTATGGAACACCTTTTAACTTAAATTTTGAAAAAATTCGCTGCGTTAATTTTAACAGGTATTGTGTCACTATTCCTGAAATTTATGTCGAGAAATTTGAAGTATTAATAAACTACTTGATAATTTTAAGTAGCTGCTTACATGAAGTAAAAAAGCACGTAGAATATGATTAACAAGCTTTTCTTCTTTCAGAAGAACACCAATAGATTGGTTGAGTTCGCATACGCTCACCTAAGAGAGGAAAAGAACGAAGTCAAGCTTCGTTCTTTTTTCTACGTCGGAGAACCGACGTAGTGATTCAGACGCAAAAACCATGCGTCTGAATTAGGCTCGTTTTTAGGAAGGGCTAGTGTGTTTGATTTATCAGTTCTCACAGCCGTGTAATTTCTAATATTCCCTAATCGTCTATCAGTCACTCGGCGAGTATAACCTAAAACATAACCTGTCGGAGGTCAAGGGCAAGTGGCATCGGCAAGCCGACCCTTGTCCTCCGACAGAACATGTTTTCTAGTCGGTTATGCCGAACGACCGATATACGAAAAGGGAATCTAACCAGAATTTCCCCTCTGACCTTTGAAAACTGAAAAGCGAAATCAAACAAACAGGCCTTCGTCTAAAAACGAGCCTAATCAAACCTTAGGGGTTGCACCCCTAACACCCGGCACCTCACTCCCTCAACCGAAAAGGTTGGTTGGAAAGGCGTTGACCAAAAAATAGCTATCTATTGGTTGTTTGAAAATAAAAATCGAAAGAAGGAAAGCAAAATGCTAACAACAAAAGAAAAAAACAGATTAAAAAAAATGGTAGAAGGAAACAAAACGTTTCATTATTCTTATGTCGATAGACTTAGACAAGATGTAAGATATTACGTTAATCAATGTGAATCAGCTGTTAAAGCTAGAGAAAGCATGGAAATCTTAGAATTTATCTACAGTCTATTTTCTGATAAAGAGTTACCAGAATGGTACACAGAAGCCGACCTTGAAAATGATAAAAAATCAATTGAAAAATTGGAACGCTGGGCAGCTTAGCTGCTCAGCAACAATCAGAAAGGGCGATTAACATGAAATTTATCAAAGATGTAACGACATTAGAAGAATTGAAACGCGTATATAAAAAGCTAGCTTTAAAATACCACCCAGATATGGGCGGTACTGATAAAGAAATGGCGCAAATAAATAACGAGTATGAAGCGTTGTTCGATAAGCTTAAAAATACACACAAAAATAAAGAAGGTGAGTACTACCAAAAAGAAACGACAGAAACACCGCAAGAATGGCAAGAAATCATACACAAGTTGTTAACGCTAAAAATGGAAAATGTTTCAATTGAAGTGATAGGCGCATTCTTATGGGTATCAGGGAACACCAAGCCTTATAAAGAAGAGTTAAAAGCTTTAAATATGAAATGGAGCAACAACAAAAAGTCCTGGTATTTAGCCCCCGATGGATATAAAAAACGCAGTAAGAAAAAATACAATATGAGCGATATTCGCAATATGTATGGTTCGCAGGTAGTTAAAGAAGAACAAGTCAAACAAAAGACACTAACAGCGTAAATAGGAATTGAATCACATTAGTAAAAAATTAGATTATACGTCCAAAGAGGTAAAACCTCTTTGGACGACCAAATAAAAAGAAAGAAGGAATCAAAAATGATTAAAACAAGTGCAGTAGGAAGATTAACAAAAAGTTCAGAACTAAGAGTAACGTCAACAGGGAAGGCCGTTGCCAATTTTGCATTAGCTTGCAAAAGAGAAAGACTTGATAAAGACGGGAATGCCCAAACGACTTTTATTCAATGTGTAATCTGGGGGAAACCTGCAGAGGTGTTAGCAAAATATACGCAAAAAGGTTCATTAATTGCAGTAAATGGTGAATTACAATCACGTTCTTATGATGATCAACAAGGACAAACGCATTATGTTACAGAATTAGTCGTAGCAGGCTTTGAATTTTTAGAATCAAAAGAAACTGTACAAAATAGAGAACAAAAACAACAAATGCCAGAAATGGCGAACGCCGAACCGTTTTATGGTATGGATGATATGGAACCGCCTGCTTATCATTAAAATTTATCTGAAGGAGGAAGAAAATGAAAAAGTTAATCGGTAAAAAGTGGCTGCTGCTTACAGCAGTAGCCACTTTTTTATTATCAGGATGCGTAAGTCTTGAACAAAAAGCACAGGATAGCGTAAAAGAAGTTACTGGAAATTTTACTCAAACGATCTCAAACGATCAACGTATACCAGCTGACTTTGTACGACACGTAGACGGTGACACAACGGTTTTGAGAATTGACGGAAAAGAACGAAAGGTTCGCTTTTTATTAATTGACACACCCGAGACGGTCAAACCAAACACAAAAGTTCAACCGTTTGGGTTGGCAGCTAGTAACCGCACAAAAGAGCTTTTGTCTACTGCTACAGAAATCACTTTTGAATATGATAAGGGCGATAAAACAGACCGCTACGGCCGAGCGTTGGGCTACATATTTGTAGATGGAACATTACTACAAAAAACGCTTGTGAGTGAAGGTTTAGCACGTGTGGCTTATGTAAAAGAGCCAAATACTAAGTACTTAGAAGAATTAGAGAAAGCGCAAGAACAAGCTAAAAGTCAGTTGATAGAAATTTGGAGCATTCCAGGATATGTGACAGAAAGGGGCTTTCAGCCATGAAAGATAGGATTTTAAAATCTACAGTACCAGGAGTAGGTGAAGTATGGAAGGTGAATGTGGAGAATGATGTGGAAGTAATTGTTGACCCAAAAGGTTTTTTAACTAAAGAACTGAAAGAAAGAGGATACAAATTTAAATGTACTTCACTTCCTTTGTTAGAGAAAGATTTTTCACCAATAACGAGAACAGACCACAATAGGAACACGTTACTACCCAGCATATACCATGGAGAAATTAATAATTAGCCGTTATGAATTATTGAAAGGTTTTAGTGAGAAATTATAACACAATATGTTGTTAACAACAACATATTGTGTTATAATTATATACATAAAGGAGGGATAAAGTTGGCTACTACAAAAAAGAAACCTATACATGTAAATGTTGATGAAAATTTAAAAGAAGAAGCAGAACAATTATTTGATGATTTAGGGTTAAATATGACAAGTGCAATTACTATTTTCTTAAAACAGTCTATTAATGAGCAAGCAATTCCTTTTATGATTAATAAGGGAAACAAAGAGACTCTACAAGCATTAAAAGACATTAAAGAAGGAAACGTTCATGGTGGATTTTCTTCCGTGGAGGATTTAATGGAGGATTTAAATGCTTGAAATATTTTACACGAACCAATTCAAAAAAGACTTTAAGAAAGCAAAGAAACAAGGAAAGAATTTAGAGAAGTTAAAAGAAGTATTAGTACTTTTACAAGAACAGCAAACATTGCCGCCAAAGTATAAAGACCACGCACTAACAGGAAATTATATAGGTACAAGAGAGTGCCATATTGAACCAGATTGGTTACTGATTTATAAAATTGACGGTGATAAATTGATCCTAACTTTAGCTCGAATAGGCTCACATAGTGAATTATTTCGATGAATCGGAAAGATATTACAAATCAATAAAAAACACTACTAAACGACCAGACGAATAGTAGTGTTTTTTTGATTATTCGATTGTACTAAGTAATTTTAACACAATAAAAAATAGTCATGCAAGACCAGGGCGCAACGATCTATACAGACGTGCGCCTTTTTTAGTTCGGGAAAAGGGAATGAATCCGTTGTTCCGCGGCGGTGCGGTAGCCCTTGCTCCAAAACCAACGGATTAACTGCTGCACTCAACACGAGTCAATTAAACGTTCTCTACCCATTCGTTCCGATTGGGGAACGTTTCCTTTTCCTACTCGTTCCTCGCTTAACGGAAAAGTCCATTGACACGAGTTGTTCCTTGTGGGATCACAAGGAAGCGTTCCGCAGTGATTAACATTTCTAGTAGGTATTTCATACCTACTAGAAAACAAAGTCAAGGGCGTTCCGGTCAAAAATCCCTTTTCTGATGTCAGAACAGTGTCACGCGACCTTTTTCGTTTTCAGGCCGTTCATTTTGCAGTGTGTAACGTGCTGCTCACTGTTTGCTACAGTACCACAGCCAGTCGAAAAAACAAGGGTATATAAACGAGCAAGCTCGCCCTTGTTTTTTCTTTATGTCTATGGTCCTTCCACGGCACAGCGAGCGACACGAACACACTGGCGAAAATGAACAACCTAAACAAAAACGAAAAAGGGGGTAGACTACACCGTTTGACGAAAAGGAATTTTTGATCGTCCAGCTTCACTTCCTCAAACGCCTAACAAAAATGGTTGTTCAAAACCCAAAAACCTGAAAGGAGGTGGTTAAAATGAATGAGCCACAATTAAAACTTGACCTAGAAAAGGCACAATTGGAATACCAAAAATTAAGCCAAGCAATCAATGAAAATGATACAGTCACGCTGTTGTTAAATTATGGTTGTTTAAAAAATGCCAATGACCGTTTAAACCAACTATCATTTTTATTGAACCATATTGAATGGAAGGACGTGTAATAATGGCAAAAAAAAAGAAAAAATACTGTGTGACAATTGTTGAAACTTTAGAGGTAGCTGTATATGTTTACGCTGAAAGCGAAGAACAAGCACATGAATTGGTTTCTAACATGTATTACGACCAAGAAATAATCTTAACAGAAGATAATCACGAAACAACAGAATTTATCATTTAAAACAACGAAAGAGGTGAAAAAGATATTTTAGAGGTGTTGAATTATTTCCACGAAAAAAGCGCAAAAAAAGAAACCTTTTGCCACTAACAAAAGATTTCTAAAGAATTGGTAGTTATACCTGAATAAATTTGTAATTCAAGTATAACGTATCTCATGACCTTTGACAAGTGAATTTCCCCCAACCTCTTATTCATAAGAGGTTGGACTAACAAAAGAAACGAGGGAACGTTATGGACTTTCAAAATATACAAACTGTAAAAGAATTGACATACGCACTCAAACAATACAATCAAAATCTAGCAACCACTATTTTTGACGACACACAAGGTTATATCAGTGTAGCTTTTAGAAAAGAAAGCATTGAAAGAAACGGAAAAAACTTCCAATTTTTGTGTTTCTATCCTAATTATGAAGTAGCCCTTTATCCAGTCGTGACGTTGCTTTCTTATCTTGAAAAGCTACCAGAAAAAGCAATCGTTGCGATTAAAGACTCCGACGGTAACTATTCGTCCCTTTATCTAACCATTGATGAAACGATAGATAAAGGGACGAAATACAAATGGCTAGTAATTAGCGACAGATTTTCTTATGAACGTTTTTTCTTAACTAGTCAATTGACTATACAAGAGCAAGCACTGGAAAAGATGTTAAAAGAACTAGAAACCGAACCTGACAGTAGACTAGAAGCTATTCACAACTGGCTATGTCAGCAAACCGATAAAGACCTTTTGACTGGTATTTTAAAGGAAGATAGAACATTGAAAGGGGCAGAAGCTTACTGCATTCAAAAGGCCTATGAAATACGTAATGGTAACGGGGCAATGGCTAGTCACATTACTGTTTTTAACTGGGTTAGAGAATATTATACGCTTGACGAACTGCCAACGGATAAGCCAAAAATACAAGCGACAATAAAAAGCGATTATATCAATCAAAAAATACAGCGACCAACACTAGTAGAAACCAAGAATAATAACGAAATAGATTTGTTTGAGGGGGAAGATTTTTAATGAATACTAATGACTATGTAGAGAATAAATTACAACCGCCAAGAGCGTTCTTTGAATGGTGCTACACTTCTTTTCGGACATATGTATGGAAAAATAAAAATGAAACCATTGTTGCTTCAACAAGAAAACACGATTGGATAATTGAGAAAAAATTGAGAAAGAACTCTCGATTGACCTTTTATGATTCAAGCAGTTGTTTTCAGATTATACTAAGTACAAGTAAGCGAATTGAAGTACAGACCTACAAAGTTATTTCAGAGTATGAAAATGGAGTGCAATGTTTTCGTGAACAGCTAGAATGTATTGAAATATTTTCAAATAATCAACATATCAAGATTGGAAAGATATGTTTACCTGTATATTATGGTTACAATATGGGCATAGCCTTATATCCTAATGAATGGAAAAAGCGTTTAGAACGTGTGTCAGAGTTGAAATATCTAAATTTAGAGCGATTAAACGTTGATAATTTAGCTACCACGTACAAATATAGAACCTTGATAGAATTTGCTCAGAAAATAAATGCTCATAAATTAGCATATGATGTTATGAGTGGTGCAGTAGACATGCGAATACTTACAAAGAACTGTTTAAGGAAGTACAAAACATTTTTAAAGAATACAGACAATAGTTTAAAAGAGATACAGCTGAAACAAACATTTGAAAGCTTAAACATACCAATGGTAAAAGGGATTGAAAAATACGTATTAAAGAGCGACATATCCGATTTTCCAAATGAGATTGGCGCTGTTAAGTTTCAGAATTGGTTAGTAAAGCAAGGAAAGTCATTTAAGTATTATCAAGACTACCTCAATATGTTAACGCTCCTAAAAATAGAAATAAACAAACGTAATCAGTTACCGCCAGATTTAGAAGTCGCACACGATTGTGCAGTGGATAGAATTAATCAGGTGAACTATGAAGAAAGGGATAAAGAAATAAAAGAACGTTTGGAACAATTAAGGAAGTATGAACGAGATATTGATGGGTACACATTTGTGTTACCTAAACGAGCAAACGACATAAAAAAAGAAGGAAAAGCACTAAACCATTGCGTAGCAAGCTATATAAGCAGACACGCAAAGGGAGAAACAACGATTATCTTCGTAAGAGAGAAGAAGAACCCTCAAAAATCTTATTTCACATTAGAGTACAACTACAATAGGGTTGTTCAGTTACAAGGAAAGAAGAATCGACAAAAGGTACCAGATGAATTGAAACAAGCGGTAGACAAATGGGTCAAGGTCATTAAAGATTAAACGTTAGGAATGCTAAGAAAAGACCGTTCTTAGCATTCCTAACCGAAATCTAGGACAAAATCCATTGTTCCGCTGCGGTGCAGTTGCCCTTGCTCCAAAACCAATGGATTTTCTGCTGCACTCAACACGAGTCAATTAAACGTTCTATTCCCATTCGTGCCGATTGGGGAACGTTTCTCTTTTCCTACTCGTTCCTCGCTTAACGGAAAAGGACATTGACACGAGTTGTTCCTTGTGAGACCACAAGGAAGCGTTCCGCAGATTTAAGTTTTTTCTGAAGCAGTTTCACTGCTACAGAAAAAAGGCGTTGGTTCTATGCCATTTTTCTGTCACTCGGCCCCTTCTTGCGGTTATCATTTCTTCAGTGAGCCGGCCTTGTGTACTTGCGAATCATACAACAGCCAGTCGAAAACACAAGGGTAAAATGCACGAGCAAGCTCGCCCTTGTGTTTTCTTTGTGTCTGATGTCTGTTCTCTGCGCACCCAAAACCTCAAACTCACTGAAGAAATGGATCATAACAGCAAACAAAGAAAGGAGAGGACCACAGAAAAATACCGAACCAACGAAGTTCAAAAGAAGCACCCCTTCCTAAATCTTCAAAAAAAATGAGTTTTGAAAAAAATAAAAAACAGAAAGAAGCGAGTAAAAATGACTAGACTTGAACAAGCACAAGGGAAATTGCAACGACTAAAAAGAGAAAGCGAAGAAACACACCGCTTAATTAGAGCGGAACATGACCGTATCCCTTTCGGACAGCCTAACATTATTGGCCGTGGGGACATTTATAAGAAAGTAAATGGCTATCATGATCGTGCAATTAAATTACTGAAGGAACAAGAAAAACAAGAAAAAAGAGTGGAAATGCTGGAAAAGGTAGAAGACTTTAAGGAAAAAAACGAGCTAATTAAAGACGTTCATGTGGTCGGTAAATCAAGTTATGCGACGGTTGGCGCAAAAACAAGCGTCAATAACATTGACTACTTTAAAAATGAACTAAAAGAGCTTGAAAAGGCTAACGAAAAAGCAAAAGCCTATAACAAGACAAAACCAGCAATTAAGGCGAGAACCTACGGAGCAGCAATCACGAAACTAAAAAATAAAATTGCGACCCTGGAACAAATGAAAGAAGCGGATGAAAATAAGGTGATGAGTGAGAAAACAAAAGAACTGATAGAAAGCGGTGCAGTAACACAATGGAAGAAAAAGCCGATATTCTATTTCGTTAAAGGGTTGCGAAAAGTAGCACTAGAAATTGACGAAAATGGAGATTTCTTCATTTCTAACTATTATCCGGCTTGTACAGATGTAGATAAGGAATTTATCAAGAAGTTATTAGATCCTGCAGCTGAAAGCACAAAAAAAGAAACCTTTTGCTGAAGACAAAAGATTTCTAGGACGTTAACTATTTATAGTCATGAATAAGTATAGCGTACCTTAGAAAAATATTCAATGGGTTCCTGCCATAACGATGGAGTTATGGCAAGGATTCATTGCAACTCATAGAATAGAACAATTATCTAACAGTAACGAATTAAAAAAAATATTGCTTTTGGAGGAATACAAATGAGAAGATTAAGTAATACGACAATGGCCAACGAAACTCTAAAAAAAGAAGCATGGTATAGAATGATGCTTACCGACCTATCAAGTTCTGTCATTGATGAGTTCATGGAAACAGGGAAATGCCATTACACCAGCAATTACTTTCAAGGTGAAAATATTTTAGTCACTGAAGAAATAGAGGAAATCATAAAGACGGCCGAAAAGAAGTATGGATTCCTGGTGTACTATGTAACTGAAAATAAAACAGCGGATGGCCAGAGATTTTTATCATTATTCTACGTTGGACGCGATACTAGTGATTGGCTTTACTGTCACAGGGATTTAGAATCTTATAGGCAATATGTGTATGTAGTTAATACGACGAACCCTGCATTTTCAGAATTTGGAATGATTCAATTTGATCCAATACTAGGCAGTCTTTTACGAACTGCATAGATAAAAAAATATATATTTTATGGTATCAGTTGGTCTTTTTGGCCCAGCTGAAGCCTAACGTAAGGAATTATAAGAAAGGTGGGAAATGAGTATGGAAATACGGGAATTAACCATAATAGAAGATCCTTGCTTTTATCAATATACGACGATAAAAGAACTTGAATCGTTCAATACGTCTGAATTAACGATTGCGCTTAGCGTAGTTAGAAAAGAGCAGCGTCGCTTGAAAGAAAAAGTGTTTCATTCTGGATCTGGCGATCAAGTGGATAAAAATAACGTTAAATTAATCAACAAGTACAGAGCCAATCTTGAAAAACTGCTGTTTATTAAGCAAGGGTATATTCCGGATGCAATCACGCAAAACATGATTGATACATTGATCAAAAACAATAAAAAATCCATACAGAAGATTCAAAAAGGTTGAGTTTAGCAAGGTAACAAAAAACATTTAATAAAAGAAAGGATGTAAAACATGACTGAAAAAATCGATTTGAAAAAGTTATATCATGAAAGTAAAAAGGAAAGAACCGAAAAACAAACGAAAATGGAACGAGCGTTAGAAGGAGTCGTGTATGGTTTTCCAAGAAATACAGCAGATGATCCAATTTTAAAGATTACTATGAGCCAGGAGAATACGAATGGATGAAAAAAGAAAAGATAAAATTCAACGGTTGTTAGCACTAGCAAACGATGAAGAATCAATGACAGCTTTAGCAAAGCGATAAGAATTTAGTAAAGGTCCTGTGTAAGTTAGTTTTGATATCGTATACTACAAGAAATAAATTTACCTTTAGTTCTTATTGACAGATACACATAGGTTTGGTTTAATTAAATTAGCTTTATGAATCCGCTTTCATTTTGCTGTAAGAATAAATAGGAGGAATGTAGAATGAAAAAGTACAAAGAATTAAAAGAAGTAGAAATTCAAGCAATTAGTGGAGGAGTAGCAGTTACCCCTCCTAAAGGAGCTTTTCCTAATGGAGATTTTAAACCTTGGAACGTTCCGTCAGGAACGACTTTTCCATGGCAAGGAGCTTGTCCTGTAGGGTCTGTTACTGCAGGTTATATTGGCGGTGGACAAAATCTTTGTCGGAGACCATAATTAATATTAAAACTATTATTATAAATAGTAATTACAATGGGAACAGAGATAGATTATTCTACCTCTGTTCCCATTGTAATTATGGGGAGGTTTGTTATGAAAATATTTAAGTACTTATTTACTTTAGGTTGCTTATTTTTTTTAGGTATATATATTCTACACCAATCAAACCAATATTTATCGTTAGACACTAGGAGTGTAGATGCTGTACAGATCATGAGTCAATCTGGAATTATTGAAAATCAAAAAAAATGGGCCTCGACCTTATCTAATTATAATTATGGTAAGTCAGTAAAAAATATATCGGAACTAAATAAATTATTAATTAGGGGGAATAAACATAGCTCAATATTAAATGTTTCTGCTGAAAGTATGGAATCGGATTTAAATACTAAGGAAAATCTGCCATCAAGCATGGAAATAGAGGGTCTCTCAGTTATTAGTGTACCAGGTTTATATACTACCAATAATGAATTTCGAAATAATTACAGTAATACACTAGCTAAGTTAATAGATTCTGCTAAAGGGGATATAGTATTGGATTTAGCTAACAATTCTGGAGGGGACGTTGTTCCCATGATTATAGGGGCTAGCTCTTTAATACCTACTGGAAAAATTTTAAATTCAATAGATAAAAATGGAAATAAGTTTCCCATTTATTTAGAGTCTAATAAATTATTTGGTGGTATAACAAATTATTTAGAAGACAGTTCTAAACAATTGAAAACTCAAAAATATTCCTTCAAAAAAAGTAAAAAAGTTTCTGTTATTATCAGTGACAGAACAGCAAGTGCGGCAGAAGTATTAACATTAGTTTTAAAAACCAATCCTAATGTTACAGTATTGGGAACACCTTCTGCAGGTTATACTAGCTGGAACGAAACCGCTGTTTTACCAAATAAAGATAATCCTTCAAACTTTTGGTATATGATATATACAGCTGGTTATTTTGAAACTATAAAGAATCATGAAGTGTTTAATAATACAAAAATAATTCCAGATGTAGAAGTTAGGTCGGCTTATTTAGATATTGCTAATAAACAACTTATAGAGGCTATCAGACGCATTAAATAAATTACAATAGTAGCTATTAAGAATAACTTTAATAAAATAGAGGATGTTATGAAAAAAATTATTTATCAACAAGACGAAAGAGATTGTGGTGTTGCCTGTGTCGCCATGATTTTAAAACACTATAAATCAGAAATTCCTATTCATAAATTACGTGAATTATCAGGGACAGATTTAGAAGGAACTTCTGCTCTTGGTTTAAAAAAAAACTTAGAAAAAATTGGCTTTGATTCTCCTGTTATTCAAGCCGACAATGAGGTTTGGAAAGAAAAAGATTTACCATTACCTTTAATTGCCCACGTGCTAATTGATAATAAATACATGCATTATGTTGTTGTATATGAAATAAAAGGGGAAACATTATTGATTGCCGATCCTGATCCAACGAAAGGAAAAATCAAAAAAACAATTAAAGAGTTTTCTAAAGAGTGGACAGGTATATTACTTTTACCAACACCAAAAGAATCGTATTCGCCTACTCGAGAAAAAGTGGCAGGATTAAGTTCTTTTTTGCCCATTATTTGGCGCCAAAAAGGATTGGTGTTCCATATCGTTTTAGCTTCTCTCTTTATTACTCTTTTTGGTATTGGTAGTTCTTATTATTTTCAAGGACTGTTAGATTACTTTATTCCTAATCAAGCAAAGTCCACGTTAAACATTGTTTCAATGGGACTTATTGTAGTCTATTTGTTTCGTGTATTATTCGAATATAGTCGGAGTTATCTCTTAGTTGTATTGGGTCAGCGTATGAGTATGGCTGTGATGCTTCAATACTTCAAACATGTACTCACGTTACCAATGAACTTTTTCGCAACCCGGAAATCAGGAGAAATTATCTCTCGCTTTTTAGATGCAAATAAAATTATCGATGCACTTGCCAGTGCTACTTTATCTGTTTTTTTAGATATAGGTATGGTGCTATTGGTAGGAATTACCTTGGCGATTCAAAATGGAACGTTATTCTTACTCACTTTGGCTTCATTGCCCTTTTATGTAGTCGCTATTCTAGCTTTCGTCAAGAGCTATGAGAAAGCCAATCAAGAAGAAATGGCTGCTGGTGCTACCCTAAATTCAAGTATTATTGAAAGCTTAAAGGGGATTGAAACTATTAAAGCCTATAGTGGGGAAGAAAAAGTATATGATCGAGTAGATAGAGAATTTATCAAATTAATGAAAAAATCCTTTCGGACGGTTACCTTAGACAACGTACAACAAGGAATTAAACATACTATTCAATTAATTAGCAGTGCACTTATTCTGTGGTTAGGTTCTTTTTACGTAATGGAAGGGAAAATTAGCCTTGGTCAGCTTATTACTTACAATGCATTATTGGTTTTCTTCACGGATCCCTTACAGAATATTATCAACTTGCAAGTTAAAATGCAGACAGCACAAGTAGCTAATAAGCGCTTAAACGAAATATTTGCAATTGAGCCAGAGAAAACAAATGATTCTTCATTCGGTGAAATTTCCAATCAAATATTTCGAGAAGGAATTACTTTAGAGAACGTATCCTTTTCTTATAACATGAAAGCACAAACGTTAAACAATATTTCTTGCACGATACCACCTAAAAGCAAAATTGCTTTGGTAGGAGTCAGCGGTTCGGGAAAATCAACTTTGGCCAAATTACTGGTCAATTTTTATGCTCCTTCAGAGGGAGTTATTCGTTATGGGAAGATGAATCATTTAGATATTCCGTTTCAGCAATTGCGAAAGCATGTTACCTATGTTCCTCAAGAATCCTTTTTCTTCAGTGGAACAATTGTTGAAAATTTAACTTTTGGCTTACAAGAGACCCCTAGTTTTGAGCGAATTGTCGAAGTTTGTGAAAAGGTTCAGTTAAGCACGTTTATTGAGCAACAGCCTTTACGTTATGATACGATTTTAGAGGAAGGGGGCACTAATCTTTCTGGAGGGCAAAGACAAAGATTAGCGATTGCACGGGCTCTTTTGAAGAATGCTGATATTTTAATTTTAGATGAAGCAACAAGTGGGTTAGATACATTATTAGAGCATGCCATTCTTGACTATTTATTAACGTTAGAAGATAAAACTGTACTTTTTATTGCCCATCATTTATCAATCGCTAAAAATTGTGAGCAAATTTTAGTTCTTCATGAAGGAAAACTAGTCGAACAAGGGACCCATGATGAACTACGCTATAATCAAGGGATATATCAGCGGTTATGGGATATTTAGGAAAGGACTAGAGAATCTATGGAACAAAAAGATTGGTTGGATCAATCAAGTATTTATAGCCAACAACACCATACCTTTTATCGCTGGGTTTTATATCCAGTGATTCTTTTCCTTTGTTTAGGTGGTTTCTTTTTAGTTTTTGCAAAAAAAGAAATTGTGATTCGAACGCCTGCTCAACTGACAGCACAAAAGGTAGAAAAACTACAAGTACCAATAGAAGCAAAGATAAAAGCAAATAATCTAAAAGAAAACCAAACAGTAAAAAAGGGTGAAAGTTTAGTAACCTTTGATACAACCTCCTTACAAAATGAAAAAACACAAATAGAACAAGAAAATACTACTATTGAACAACAAAAGAGTGCTGCACAAATATTTATTGATAGTTTGATGAGTGAACAGAACTTGTTTGAAACAGAGGATGCCTTTGGTTACAGTAATCAAGTAAAGAGCTTTCTTGCCGAAAAAGAAGCGACGCTCTACGCTTTAAAACAAAGTGAAGTAGCCACACAAAAGGAACAAGAAACATACGATAAAGCCAAAGAACAACTAGAGAAACAGCTTACTATGCGTCAAAAAGAACAACGAGAATTAGAGCAAGTACGAACGGCGTGGATTGATGAACAATCCCTAGAGGGATTTTCACCTGAAATCACTTCTAAATATCAGCTGTGGAAAGTTCAATTAACTGACGCACCAGAAGAACAGAAGAAGCAGGTAAAAGCAACAATATTGGCTACAATTGACGAGTTGATCACTCAGAAAAAAAAGGAAATTGAACAATTGCAGGTAGAACAGGCAAAATTAGTAGTACCTAGTACGACTGAAAATGAGATAAATAGCCAAAAAGAGAAAGGAAAACAAAGTAAAGAGTTAGCTTTAGCGACAGCTAAAGAGAAAGTAGCAGAACTAACTGAGACCCAAAAGAAAAATGACATAGCGTTGAAAACAATCAATGAGCAGCTCACACAAAGTACATTGAAAGCACCGATTACGGGAACGATTCATTTAAACGCAGAAGTAGAAAACCAGCTGGAAGTTCCTAAAGGAACGACGCTTGCAGAAGTTTATCCAGAACATAAAAACTCAGAACTTAGATTTACCGCTCTCTTACCTACTAGTGAAAGTATGAGAGTTAAACCAGGAATGGACATTCACTTTAAGCTAGATAAAAAAGGTGTTGCCACTAAAACAATCAATGGTACGCTAAAAGAAATTTCAGAAAACAGTACAACCACTGACCAAGGAACATTTTATACTATAAAAGGAATTCTAAATCCATCCGATAATTTTACCAGTCGTTATGGTCTTACCGGTGAATTATCCCTTATTGTTGGGAAGAAAACTTACTGGCAGGAAATAAAAGACATACTTTTTAATGTAAATTAGATATTAGAGTTTACTTTTTTGAATTGAATATTTTAAATAGCGCGAATTGTAAAATTAAGTTAGAAAAATAAAAAGGCATTTATGGTACACTCA